>ERZ773010.1-NODE-1-length-241768-cov-9.068255_pt1 | contig 241768 bp, 220 predicted proteins | sample MGYA00580842_ERZ773010 | MGnify/ENA primary metagenome ERZ773010 (study PRJEB29015, sample SAMEA2737982) | human oral metagenome | biome: human oral; feature: human-associated habitat; material: dental | place: China | collected 2107 ... | reverse complement strand
GCCCGCGTATTTAGGGCTTCTCCAAGGAGGATGCTCTGAAGCCCTTGTAAACAGGTCATTTCCGGCGCCCATGCCCTGAAGCCCTTTATTGATAAGGGTTCCAGAGGCGCCTGCCCGCAAACGCCCACTCCACGCGGGTTTCCGAGGGGGCGTGCTGCCGCTCAGCGCAACGGCATCAAGAGACGTCTCGTGGGGAGAAGGTCAGTGCGCAGGCTGTGGCGATTCGTGTTTTTCGTGTATTTGGCGCGTCTCTGAACACCTCCCCTGCCAGCGTACACGCACCAGCAGACCGCCTGCATCCGAGTCATGCAGGCTGACCGTGGCGCCATGCCGCTCGGCGATGGCGCGCACGATCGCCAGCCCCAGCCCGCTGCCGGGTTCCTGTTCGCCCGCACGCCGGTAGAAACGGCCGAAGACGCGCTCACGCTCGGCGGCGGGAATGCCCGGCCCGTTATCGGCCACTTCGAGCACCGCCGCCCACGACGCAGCCTCGCCATGCGGATCGGGGGAGGCGCTTTTTCCTGCCGTTTTTTCCTCCGCCGTCTGGCTGTTCTCATAACGACAGGTGACATCGACCCGCCCACCCGGCGGTGCATGGCGCAATGCATTGGTCAGCAAATTGGCCAGCAGAATGCGTAAGGCGCCCGCCTCGCCCGTGACAAAAATATTGTTCTCCCCCGCGAGCAGCCCAAGATCAACGCCGCGCGCTTCGGCAAGCGGCATCTGCTCGACAATTGCTTCGCGCGCCAGCATCGTCAGATCAACGCGCCCCATCGGCATCGCCGCCGCACCCGGTTCCAGCCGCGCCAGCGTCAGTAACTGACCGACCGTATGGCTGGCGCGTTGCAGCCCGCGCTTAAGGTTATCGAGCGCGGCGCGGCGCTCCGCCTCATCTGCCGCCCGCTCAACCAACTGTATCTGTAATTGCAGTGCCGTCAGAGGGGTGCGCAGTTCATGTGCGGCATCGGCGACGAAATCGCGTTGTGCCGCAAAAGCGTTTTTGAGCCGCGCCAGTAGATCATTGAGCGCTGCGGCCAGCGGTTGAATTTCCTCCGGCAAATCGTCGTCCGGCAAGGGGCTGAATGAATCGGGCGAACGCGTGCGCAGCGATTCGGCCAGACGCGCCAGCGGCCGCAGCCCCAGACCGACTAGCGCCCAGACCAGCGCGCCAACGGCGGGGAGAAGAAAGAAAAACGGCCGCAGCGTCTTCCACGCCGCATTGGCAGCCAGGCGGTCGCGCACGCGCATCGGCTGGGCGACGGCGATGGTCATGCCCTGATACTGAAGGGCAAAAACACGCCATTGCCCTTCACTTGTCCTGGCCTGCGAATAACCAAGCTGTGTCAGTTCCGGCAATGACTCGTGCGGCTTGGAGTAGTAGACCGTCAGGCCGGTCGCATTCCAGACACGGATAACGTAGTCGACATGACCGTCGTCGGCTGGAAAGGAGTGGGCGTCAGGGAAACGTTGATCGCGCACCGACAGCGCAATCTGCCGCAGATGGTAATCAGACAGCGCATCCGCTTCATGGCGCGCTGCGCGCCAGGTTGCCCAGCCGGCGATCAGCATCGCCAGAGACATGGCGCCGAGCAGCGCCAGCAGCAGTTGGCGGCGAATCGAGTTCATGGTGTTTTCACGGCCGCTCCGGCACCAGATAGCCGACGCCGCGCACGTTGCGGATCCATGCCGCACCCAGTTTGCGCCGCAGCGAGTGGATATGAACCTCGACGGCATTGCTTTCAACCTCCTCGCCCCAGCCGTAAAGGCGTTCTTCAAGCTGGGCGCGCGAAAGCGGCATCCCAGGCCGTTCGAGCAAAGCGCGCAGCAGGGCGAACTCGCGCCCGGAGAGGCTGACGGGATGCCCCTCCAGCATCACGGCGCGTGTGGCCGGATCGAGCGTTAATGCACCGTGTTCGATCAGCGGCGAAGCGCGTCCGCCGCGCCGTCGCATGAGGGCGCGAATGCGCGCCGACAGTTCATCGAGATCAAAAGGCTTGACAAGATAATCGTCAGCGCCTGCATCAAGCCCCTTGACGCGGTCGGCAACCGCATCGCGTGCGGTAACCACGAGCACCGGCAGTTCGACGCCCTGGCGGCGCAAACTGGCCAGCAGGTCGAGCCCCGACAGGTGCGGCAGTCCGAGATCGAGCAGCAGCATTTCATGCACCCCTTCGGCAATCGCCAGCGCTGCCGCATCCCCATCGCGCACCCAGTCAACGGTATGCCCCTCCTGACGCAAACCACGCTGTACGCCATCGCCGATCATCGGGTCATCTTCGACCAACAGCAGACGCATCGCCTACTCTCCACAAAACGACATGATTACGGCGGCCATGATACCCGCTCTACAGCTACCCACCATTTTTTGTGCCGTCTGCCCCCTCGCTTCTATTCATTCATTTTCATCCGTTAACCCGCCGCGCACGACATGGAATATCCGGAATATCCGCATGCGGAAAAAACCATCCCTGTAATTCGATTTTTGAGGAAGCAGAAAGGAAAACGCATTTTTGGCACTTTACCGACTCATATCCGGGCAGTCGCGGCAGAAAGGCCAAACGTCAAAGCCAAAACGGGCAGTCCATCACCCCGGTCATTGTTTCATCATGACCCGTTTTGCCTATTTTTACGTCCCAAAGTGTTTATTTAAATGGGCGATGGCCGATGATTTCTGCTACGCTTGGGCGTCAAGGGAATGTTGCCAAACAATCTGCCGGCATGCATCCGCCGCGCACCCTACCCTGTCAAAAAGGCCAGAAACAAACAGACTCCTCCAATGCATGAAAGCGCCCCGCTGATCACCACGCTTGCCCTGGGACTTGGGTTTGGCCTTATCTTCGGACTCATTGCCGAACGTCTGCGTCTGCCGGCGCTGGTCGGTTACCTGCTCGCCGGCGTCTTCATCGGCCCATTCACGCCGGGGTTTCTCGCCGATGTCGACATCGCCAAACAGCTGGCTGAAATCGGCGTCATGCTGCTGATGTTTGGCGTCGGGCTGCATTTTTCCGTCGATGACCTGATGGCAGTGCGCAAAATCGCGCTGCCCGGCGCGATCATCCAGGTAGCCATTGCCGCCATGCTGAGTACGCTGCTGGCACTGGCGTGGGGATGGAATGCCGGCGGCGCGATCATTTTCGGCTTTGCCCTTTCCGTCGCCAGTACGGTCGTTGTATTGCGCGGGCTGGAAGCACAGCGTGCGCTCGATTCAATGAACGGACGCCTTGCCGTCGGCTGGCTGGTCGTCCAGGATCTGATCATGGTGTTTGTGCTGGTCTTGCTGCCCCCGCTTGCCAGCCAGCTTGGCGGCGAACAGCAGTCGTGGAATGACGGCATCTGGCAGAATTTGCTGATCACCGTCGAGAAAATGCTCATCTTCGTTGTGCTGATGCTGGTCGGCGGGCGCCGCCTGATCCCGCGTCTGCTCTGGCTCGTGGCGCGTACCCGCTCGCGCGAACTCTTCACGCTTTGTGTGGCCGCCGCCGCCGTCAGCATCGCCTATACCGCCGCCCGCCTGTTCTCGGTGTCCTTTGCTCTGGGCGCCTTCTTCGCCGGCATGGTGATGCGCGAATCGGCATTCAGTCAGCGGGCCACCGAGGAATCGCTTCCCCTGCGCGAAGCCTTCTCGGTGCTTTTTTTCGTCTCGGTCGGCATGCTTTTCGACCCGCGCATCCTGCTTGAAGACCCGTTCCAGATTCTGGCCATGCTTTTCCTCATCATGCTCGTCAACCCGCTGGCGTCGGCAGCCATTGTGCTGGTTTTCCGCTACCCGCTCAATACGGCGCTGATGCTCATGGCAAGCCTGGCGCAAATCGGTGAATTCTCCTTCATTCTCGCCGGCTTGGGCCTGAACCTCGGCCTGCTGACGATGGAAGCGCAGAATCTGATTCTGGCCGGCGCGCTGATTTCGATCACCTTTAACAAACTGATGTTTTTCTGCGTGCCGCTACTGCAAAAATGGATTCTCGCGCATCCTAAACTCGCCAGAAAACTGGAGCGCCCCGGCGACCCGCTGGCCGAACTGCCGATGAGTACGGAAGAGAAATTTCTTTCCGGACAAGTTGTACTCGTCGGTTATGGCAAGGTCGGTCAGCGTATCGCCCGCGCCCTCACCGAGAAGAACATCCCCTTTGTCGTGGTTGAGGAAAACCGAGAAATCGTCGAAAGCCTGCGCCAGCGGGGTATTGCCGCTGTCGGCGGAAATGCGGCCGAACCGGCCGTACTCGTTCAGGCGCACATTGCCCGTGCCAGCATGCTGGTCGCCTCGGCGTCAAGCGCCGTCGAGGTGCAGAAAATGATACAGACGGCACGCACGCTGAATCCGGGAATCGAAGTCATCATCCGCGGCCTTTCCGAGGAAGAAGCCGCCCTGCTCGCCGAAGAACACGCCGGAAAAGTTTTCCTCGCCAAGGAAGAACTGGCCAACAGTATGTGCGCCCATGTGCTGAAGCGTTTCGGCAAGGCGCGCAGAAAGTCCGGCGCGCGGCACTAAGGCTTCGGCACTAAGTCCTGCATGGCAGGATCACCGGCCCATTCTGGCCTATCCTGACCCCTCCTCGCTTATCCTGACGGATCCTCACGCTTTTCCCTGCCCGGTTGCCTACTCCGGTTTTTTCCGGGAACGCGCAGCGCGCATCAGGATAATGGTCGTTACCGGCGAGGCAAGCAGAATAAAAACGGCAATCAGCAGTTCATGAATCACCAGGTGCCCGGCCATTGCCGAGGCCATAAGGGTCGAGGCCAATAATACGCACCCCGTGCCCAGTGTATTGGTCAGGGTTGGTGCATGAACGCGGGCGTAAAAATCATCCAGACGCAGGAGACCGAGCGCGCCGATCAGCGAAACCAGGCCCCCGGCGACAAGCAGAAGCGAAGCCGGCGCAACGGCCCAGAGCGGAAGATCGACGGCGTTCATGGTTCAATCACCTCGCCGCGAAGCAGGAACTTCGCCATTGCCGTCGAACTGACAAAGCCGAAAATGGCAATCAGCAGGGCGCTTTCGAAATAGACGGATGAGCCGATGTCGATTCCCAGCGTCAGGATAATCAGCATGGCATTGATGGAAAGCGCATCCGCCGCGAGAATGCGATCCTGCGCCGCCGGCCCGCGCAGTATGCGGATCAGCGCAAAAACCATGGATAGCGTAAAACAGACCAGTGCAAAGATCAGTGCATATTTGAGCATGACAGTCATGTAAAAATCTCCATGAGCGGACGTTCGTAGCGTTCCTTGATTGTGCGTTGAACGCCGGCACTATCTTTGAGGTCAAGAATGTGCAGCGTCAGTACATTGTTTTCCGGATTAAGGCCAGCCCAGGCCGTGCCCGGCGTCGCCGTAATGATGATGCTGAGCATTGCCAGTCCGTGCGGATTGCGCATATCCAGAGGAATATCCAGGAAGGCCGAATGGGACGGCCGACGGGCGGCGTATAGAATCACCTGTCCAGCTTCGATATTGGCCTGAACGATATCGACCAGTACCCGACCGCACAGCGCCAGCATAACGCCCAGACGCCGCGGCACGGCATGCAGTGGACGCACGCGCCGGGTCAGCGCGTTTGCCGCCAGCGCAAACACGCCGCCCAGCAACCAGTCGGCGCCATCCAGCGACTTATTGATCACCAGCCAGAAAACAAGCAGGCTGGCAGGCATCAGGAAGCGCCGCATACGTTCAATCATGGTGTCCCTTCCCTGCCCTCATTGTCTCCTCTCTCCCAATTCCCCCGATCTCCCCTGTTTTCCCTATTTTCTTTCCCGACCCGGCTCATTGCACCTTATCCGGCGTCACGGCGTGGATATACGCGCCGACATCATAAAGCGCGCGCGAAGCGGCCGAAAAATACGACATGGCCGCTTCCGGCCGCAAGGTTAATGCGATGCACAGCAACAGCAACGCCGCAACCGGCCCAGCTTCCAGCCAACGCAATCTCGGCGTCTGGCGCTCCATATCCCAGAAAATACGGATGCCGAGTCGCGAAAGCGCAATGATGCCGGCCAGCCCGGACAACAGCATGGCGGCGATAAACAATCCGACGTGCCAGGTTGATGCCGGCGGCAGCGAGTTCAAAGAGGCGCCGAGCATGGCAAATTTGCCGATGAAACCGGGCATGGGCGGCAACCCCGTCAGCACCAGGCCGCACAACACAAAGGACAGTCCGAGAAAAGCGGCCGCGGCCGGAATCGGAACACCGGCATCCTCATCGGAAGCGTCCGCCTCGTGCGAGGATTTGACGCCAAATGCCTCCAGACTGATGGCCAGAAGATCGTCAATCTGGCTCCGGTCGCGCTCGGCAATTTCGACCAGCATGAAAAAAGCGCCACACCCCAGTACCGATGCGGTCAGATAAAACATGGCGGGAGCGGTCAGTAAAGTGCCGGTAAAGCCAAAGGCGGTCAGCAATGTACCGGAAGAGACGATCACAAAAAAAGCGGCCAGGCGGCCAAGTTTTTGCGAGCTGAGCACGCCCAGCGTACCGATAGCGACCGTCGTCAGCCCGCAATAAAACAGCCAGTCGCCGTCAAACGGCGCGGGTGCGATGCCGTTTTCCTGCAACAGCGTCCCCATGCGCAGCAAGGCATAGATGCCCACTTTAGTCAGGATGGCAAAAACCGCCCCCGCCGGCGGCGCGGCATTGGCATAGGCTGCGGGCAGCCAGAAATTAAGCGGCCAGGCTGCCGCCTTGATGAGAAAAACAATACCCAGCATGGCTGCCGCCAGATCGAATAGGCGGCGGTCGTCTGCCGCCAGCTGCAAAACACGCTCCGGCAGCTCTGCCATATTGAGCGTTCCCGTCAAGCCATAAACGAGCGCCGCCGCCACCAGAAAGAACAATGAACCCAGCAGATTGACTGCGATGTAATGCAATCCCGCATTGACCCGCAGTGTATTCGGGCTATACAGCGTCAGCGCGTAAGACGCGGCGAGCATGATCTCGAAAAAAACGAAAAGATTGAAAAGGTCGCCCGTCAGGAAAGCGCCGTTTAAGCCCATCAGCTGAAACTGAAGCAAAGGGAAAAACTGGACGCCCGCGCGCTCCCAGCGCGCCAGTGAATAAGAAAAAGCCGCCGTGCCAAGCACCGTCGCTAACATAACCATCATGGCCGCCAGGCGATCCACGACAAGAACGATGCCATACGGCGCAGCCCAGTTACCCAAGGCATAAACGCCGATTGTTTCCGGCCAGGCGGCAAGCCGGCCATCTGCGGCCGCCATCAGCGCCAATGCAACGCCCAGTTGTATCGACAGGGAGAGCAGTGAAAAGGCTGCGCGCGCGCCATGCCGGGCATTGCGCAACAGCAGCAGTACTGCACCCGTCATCATCGGCAGCAGAATCGGCAGGATCGGCAGATGCGGTAGCAGGATGCCCATCAACGAAATTTCCATGGCCCGCGTCATCCGGCGTTATCCGACATTATCCGGCTCGTGGCCATCGACGTGATCATTGCCATTCAAACCGCGCGCAACCAGCAGAACGACAAGAAAAAGCGCCGTCGTGGCAAAGCCGATGACGATGGCGGTCAACACCAGCGCCTGCGGCACGGGATCGGTATAAAAGGCGCTGCTGGTGGAAAGCGGCGCGATCAGCGGCGGCGTGCCGACGCGCAGGCGTCCCATGCAGAAAATGAACAGATTGACCGCATAGGAAAGCAGCGACAGGCCAACGATGACCTGGAAGGTACGCGGCCGCAAAATCAGATAAATCCCCGATCCGGCGACGATGCCGATCGCCAAAGACAATACTATTTCCATCGGACGACCTCGCTGGCCTGATGCTCTCTGGAATGACGGCGCAAAGACTGGTGGGCGATGGCAATCAGCATCAGCACGGTGGCGCCTACGACCACCAAATACACGCCCATGTCGAACACCAGTACGCTCGACAGGTGAATCTGCCCGATGCCGGGCACTTCACCATGCCAGGTCTGGCTGGACAGGAAAGGTTCGCCGGCCAACGCACCGGCGATGCCGGCAGTGCCGGCGCAAAGCAAACCCAGGGCCATCCAGCTGAGCGGCAAAATACGCAGGCGCAGCTCGACCCAGACCACACCGCTGACGATATATTGCAGAATGATCGCCGTGGCAAACACCAGTCCGCCGACAAAACCGCCGCCGGGCGCGTTGTGGCCGCGCATCAGGAAATACATCGATACCATCAAGGCCAGCGGCAGGATCAAACGCGCCAGGACGGCAGGAATCATGGCATCGCCTTCCGGTAGCAAAACCGTTTGCGCCGCGGCTTCGGCATCCAGTGCTTCAGCCATTTTTTCGCCTCCCACGGCAGGCGCGGGTTCAACCGCTTCCGCATTGCGAATACTTTCCGGCGCTGGCCGGAAACGGCGCAGCAAGGCAAATACGGTCAGCGCAACAATGACCAGCACCGTGATTTCACCAAAGGTATCGAAACCGCGAAAATCAACGAGGATGACATTGACGACATTCCGGCCACCGCCCTCTGGCAGCGAGCGCTCGACGAAAAACGGGGAAATCCCATCGACACTCGGACGGCTCATGATCGCGTAGCTGAGTGCCGCAAGGCTACCGCCGCCCAGCACGGCCAGCAGCAGGTCGCGCAGCCGCCGCAAATGGGGGCGTATCGATGGCCGCGCCTCTTCCATAAACCGCCTGTCACGCTGCGGCAGCCAGCGCAGCCCCAGGAGGATCAGCACGGCCGTCACCACTTCGACAGCCAGTTGGGTCAACGCCAGGTCCGGCGCGGACAGCCAGACGAACGACAAACTGGTTGCCAGGCCCGTTCCGCCTAGGAAAATCAGCGCAGTGAAACGGTGATACTTCGCCTTCCAGGCAGCCATGACGGCGCAGGTCGCACCAACGATCCACAGCAGTATGAAAGATACGTCGGGCGCGATCGTCCACCGCCGCCCCCAGGTCAGCCCGCCGTTCCACAAAGAGAGTATGCCGCCCCCCACAATGACGAGCATCATGAAGCGCAGTTGCGTTTGCAGCCTGTCGGAAGAAAGCACGGGCAATATCCGGCTGGCCATTGATGTCATGGCCCTCAGGCAGTTTTCAAACGCCCGCTTGCCGTCGATAGCTTCCAGCAGAGGAACAGCATCTCTTTGGCGGGTAAGCCATGAAAAATAGAGTGCAACGCCGCCGCATAAAGCGATCAGGCTCATGTAAACCGGAAGATTCAGGCCATGCCACAACGCCAGATCGTAATGCGGCGCGTCGGCGCCGAGCAGTGCCGTCGTCGCCATTTTCAGAAAACCTTCGACCGTCTGTCCGGGAAAAACGCCGACCAGCACGCACATCACGACCAGCAACGCGCTGGGCAACAGCATCCAGCGTGTCGGATCGTGCGGCGTATGTGGCAAATCAGTGGCCTGCGGCCCAAAAAACACATCGTGGATGAAGCGCAGCGAATAGGCAACGCTGAACACGCCGGCAAGCGTTGCAAAAAACGGTAAAACGATGCGCACCCATCCCACCTGGTCAAGATAGACGGTTTCTGCAAAAAACATTTCCTTAGACAAAAAACCGTTGAGCAAGGGTACGCCCGCCATCGCCGCGGCCGAAACCATCGCCAGCGTTGCCGTGATCGGCATGACGCGCGCAAGGCCGGACAAGCGCCGGATATCGCGCGTACCGGTTTCGTGATCGATGACGCCGGCGGCCATGAACAGCGAGGCCTTGAACGTCGCGTGATTGATCATGTGAAAAACTGCGGCAACCAACGCCAGCGTGCTGTTCATGCCAAGCAGCAGGGTAATCAGCCCGAGATGGCTGATCGTCGAATAAGCCAGAACGCCCTTCAGATCATTCTGGAACATGGCCAGATAACCGGCGATGACCAAAGAGCACAGGCCGGCGCCGCCCACCATCCAGAACCATTGATCAGAACCGGCCAGCAACGGCCACAGCCGTGCCAGCAGAAAGCCCCCCGCCTTGACCATCGTAGCCGAATGCAGATAGGCGGAAACCGGCGTCGGCGCGGCCATCGCATGCGGCAGCCAGAAATGAAAGGGAAACTGTGCGCTTTTGGTCAGCGCCCCCAGCGCCACCAGGGTAACGATCGCGGGATACCAGGCATGGTTTTTGACCACATCGGCCGCCGCCAATACGGCATCAAGATCATAGCTGCCGACGATACGGCCAATCAGCAGTACGCCACCGAGCAGCGCCAGCCCGCCGGCGCCGGTCACGATCAATGCCATGCGCGCGCCGCTACGCGCTTCGCTGCGGTGATGCCAGTAAGCGATCAACATGAACGACACCAGGCTGGTCAACTCCCAGAACATGGCCATCTGCAACAGATTGCCAGATAGAACGACGCCCAGCATGGCGCCCATGAAGGCGAGGAAAAAGGAGAAAAAACGGGGGACGGGATCGGCCGGTGACATGTAATAACGCGCATAGACCACAACCAGCAACCCCATGCCCGCAACCAGCATGGCAAACAGCCATGAAAAGCCGTCCAGACGCAGCTGAAAAGCAAGACCCAGCGTCGCCGACCAGGGCATTTCCAGGCGCAGAACGGCATCGTTGGCTAGATGCGGGTACAAAGAAGCGAGCAGCACCGTCGTCAGCAGGGCGACAAAACCGGCCAGCCACGCCTCAGCATTGCGGGCATTGGCCGGCATGAGTGCCGCACAAATGCTGCCGATCCAGGGAGTTATCAGAATAGTCAGGAGCAGGGTCATCGCGGCGCAAGTTTAACCGATAAGCGCCAGATTCCAGCCGGTTATCGGCACATTCCGCGGATTTATTTCACTGTGGGCTCCACCGCCGGCGCAAGGCTTAAAAATCTCGGCAACGGCACGGCCATCCAGAATCAAAATAGCCTAACGCCCAGTACGCCTTCCATCAAATCCTCAAGCCCTCCTCAACGCCTCCTCAAGCCCAACGCCGGCAGGGATGGCGGCCGCAGCTCAACTACGTCATTCCACAATGATGATTTATCAGGCATGATACGCCCCATGGCCTGCTGCACGGGTCAGCCGCCGCGTCCGCCGTGTTCTCCGCGTTCTTTTTCGCGCTTTAGTTTTCACCGTCACGGGACGCTTTCCGTTTCTGCTTCATCCAACCTGAAAGGAACCATTATGGGAATTTTTAGCACGATCCTGTCCAAGCTGGGCTTTGGCGAAACCGAGGCCGCTGCGCCAGATCCCTCGACCGCTGCCCCTGCCGCTCCCGCCACTTCTGCCACTTCTGCCGCACCGACGCCAATCAGCACCGTCGATGTCGTCTCCAAACTGGAAGGGATGGCCAAGGCCAACCCTGAAAAGCTGAACTGGAAGACCTCCATCGTCGACCTGATGAAACTTCTCGGCCTTGAAAGCAGCCTGGCCGCGCGCAAGGAGCTGGCTACCGAACTGGGCTGCCCGGCCGAAAAAATGGGCGATTCGGCGCAGATGAACATGTGGCTGCATAAAACCGTGCTGCAAAAGCTGGCTGAAAACGGCGGCAACATCCCGAAAGAACTGCTCTAGCGTCTTGGCCGGCGCTGAGCGGCGATGCCTGCTTCAGCGGGTTGAGCCAGAACGCCGGCAAGCGCCGCTTCTCCTGACGCACACAGCAAAGCCGCCTGGATTTCCAGGCGGCTTTTTTATCCCATCTCAAGGACGCCCTGAGATACCCTGGCCACGCGGGTTTGCGAGCATCCTCCTCTGAAACACCCTAAATACGCGGGCTAGCGGGCATCCTTTCCGCGGCGCCTAAAACATAGCGGCTCGACTTTGCCAAAAAACAAGGCGGCGAGCCGCTGACAGTACAAGCAGTACGGCAAGGCCAGGCCAACACAGCAACGCAGTATTTTGGCAAAGGAAGCCGCGATTCCCCAGTTTATGTTTTTTGATGCCCGGAAGCGCTTATATTTAAAGGGCTTCCGGGCGATTTATGTTTTCTGGCCTGTTTGAAAGGGCCTCAGGGCAGAATTTTCAGCGCGTCTCGCCACTTGCCAGCAGGTTATCGACGACTTCGGCCACGTCGCGCGATAGGTTTGGCGTCTGTCGAACCGCTTCCAGCGCGGCGCGGGCATGCGCCTGTCGGCCGGCATCGAACCTGCGCCAGCGGTCAAAACTGCGCGCCAGGCGCGAAGCCACCTGCGGATTGAGCGGATCGAGTTTCGTGATCGACTCGGAGATCAATCGATAGCCGCTGCCGTCAGCCGCGTGGAAGCGCCGATGATTGGCGCCGAAGGTACGCAGCAGGGCATACACTTTGTTCGGATTGCGGAAATCGAAGGCCGGGTGCGCACTCAGCTCGCGAATGCGTTCCGCCGTCACGGCGCGGCTTGAGGCCTGTACTGCCAGCCATTTGTCGACGACCAGCGCTTCGTCCCGATAACGCGCGTAGAAATCGGCCAGCGCCTGCCCGGCAAGCACTGCCGGGCGGCATTCGCCCGCTTCGTGCGTTTTCTGTTCTCCTGCAGCCTCCGCCATCTCGCCCATCTCCTGCGCCAACGTCGCCAGCGCGGCAAAACGGTCAGTCATGTTGTCCGCCTGGCGGTATTGCGTCAGCGCCAGATGCAGCCCCGCTTCACCGGCCGCCCCGCTGCGTTCGGCAAGATAGCTGAGGCATTGATTACGCAGGGCGCGCTCACCCGCACCCTGCATATCTGGCGGACACGCAGCCCAGTTCTCCCCGGCCGACAACGCTGCATAAACGGCCGAAAAATCCTCCGACAGCGCATCGGCCAGATAGGTGCGCAGGCCGCGCCGCGCCTGATATAGCGCTTCCGGATCGACCGTCGGCAGGGATTCTGCCAGCGTTGCTTCACTGGGCAGACTCAGCGCTTCGGCAACAAAACCGGCGCCAAACGCGGCGTGCCCGTTCAGCAGCCGGCGTACGGCCTCGGCATAGGCGGCAGGCCAGACGGGGGGGCGTCCGGCGGCGATCTGCGCCGTTGCCGCCAGAATCAGGCGGCTGGCCAAGCGCTGCCCGGCCTCCCAGCGATTAAACGGATCGCTGTCGTGCGCCATCAGGTAAATCAGGTCGGTATCCAGATCCTCTTTATCGAGAATGACCGGCGCGGAAAAATCACGCAGCAGTGAAGGAATCGGCGGCGCATCAATGTTCTCAAAAACAAAGGACTGACGATTCTCGTTGAGCAGCAATGTGCGCGCCGAATCCGGCAATTCGCCGCCGGAAGGATCGTACAGGGCAACGCGGATGGGGATCGGATACGGCGCGGTATCACTTGCGCGAATGTTGGACTGCGTAAAGTTCAGTGTGTAGCGTCTGGCCGCCGCATCATAGGCGCCGGATACCGCGACGCGCGGCGTGCCCGGTTCGGCATACCAGCGCATGAAACGTTGAAGATTAAGGCCGGGATTTTCCCCCGCCGCATCCGGCGTCTGTGCGGCCATCGCCGCAACAAAATCCTCACACGTCACAGCCTGCCCGTCATGCCGGCGGAAATATTCCTCCAGACCGGCGCGAAAAGCGGCGCGTCCGATCAGCGTCTGGATCATGCGCACGACTTCCGCCCCTTTTTCATACACCGTGGCCGTGTAGAAATTGTTGATTTCCACATAAGAGGATGGCCGCACCGGATGCGCCATCGGGCCGGCATCTTCAGGGAACTGCACGGCGCGTAACGTGCGCACGTCCTTAATGCGCGCCGTGGCGCGGTCATGCGCATCCGCACCGAACTCCTGGTCACGGAATACCGTCAGCCCCTCCTTGAGCGAGAGCTGGAACCAGTCGCGGCAAGTGACGCGGTTGCCCGTCCAGTTATGGAAATACTCGTGGGCGACGACACGGTCGATATTCTCAAAATCGGTATCCGTCGCCAGATCGGGGCGCGCCAGCACGTACTTGGTATTAAAGATGTTGAGGCCTTTGTTTTCCATCGCCCCCATGTTGAAGTCGCTGACGGCAACGATCATGTAATGGTCGAGATCGCACTCCAGGCCAAAGCGCTGCTCATCCCAGTGCATCGCCTTCTTCAGCGCCGCCATCGCGTGCCCGCACTGGTCAAGTTTTCCCGGTTCGACGTAAATCGCGAGCTGTACCGTGCGCCCCGAAGCTGTCGTGAACGCATCGCGCAGCACATCAAGCTTGCCGGCAACCATGGCAAAAAGATAGCAGGGCTTACGGAACGGGTCTTGCCAGACCGCGTAGTGGCGGCCGTCCGGCTCATCGCCCGCCGCAACTGGGTTGCCGTTGGCAAGCAGCACGGGGAAACGCGCCTTATCGGCATGCAGCGTCACCGTATAACGCGCCATTACGTCCGGACGGTCAGGAAACCAGGTAATGCGGCGGAAACCCTGCGCCTCGCACTGGGTGAAATAGCCATCGCGGCTGCGGTAAAAACCGGACAGCGCCGTATTTGCATCCGGTTGGATACGCACGCGCGTTTCCAGTGAAAAACGCTCCGGCAGATCACCGGACAGCGTCAATGACTGCGCCGTCAGTTCGTATTCATCCGGCGCCAGCGCCCGACCATCACAGCGCACCGATAACGTTTCCAGTGCTTCGCCATCGAGCCGCAGAGGCTGTCCTGCTTTGGCCTCTGGGTTGCGGCGACATGCCAGCGTCGCAGTGATGCACGTTCCATCCGCGCGGATATCGACATCGAGCCTCACTTCATCAATCAGCCACGGCGGCGGCGCATAATCGGCCAGGCGAACAGGAGAGGAAATCGTATCGTCAGTGTCGTGCATGATTGCTCCGAGAAATTATAAAAATGGGCCCAATGATAAAGCCAGGCGGCGATGACGACCGAAATATCGAGGCATCAGAAAAAGCCCGCCGGAATAGCGAAGGGCGCGGGAACAGTGCGCAATCCGATGGAAAGCGAGACCCCACTCCTACCCATGCAGCCAAAAATTATGGAGAAAACAGCCGCTGTCGCTGGTTCCAAGATCGTCAGATCGGTCAACGCCTGCGCCATCCTACGCCGATCCCTTACACCGGGAAAAAGTTTCCAAATAGTCTCCAAACACTGCGGTGATTTAACGAAGGGCGTGCATGAGCGATGCAAGCACAGCTGCTAGCGTGTCAATCCGGCAACCCAAGCCACAGTAAAAACTGGCTGCGGCAAGACAGAAGACGCATAGTCGCCCTCCTCGCGCACCAGACGGGATGCATGGCATATGCAGACCCGATAGCCGCAAAAACAAACGGTTATCTTGAAAATTGGCGGCCGCAGATTTAGCGGGCGATCGGCTTGTAGCGGATGCGTTTTGGCTTTGCGCCCTCCTCGCCCAGCCGCCTTTTCTTGTCCTCTTCGTATTCCTGGTAATTACCGGTGAAGAAGATCCATTGCGATTCGCCTTCGGCGGCCAGAATGTGCGTGCAGATGCGGTCGAGGAACCAGCGGTCATGGCTGATGACGAGCGCACAGCCGGCAAATTCGAGCAATGCATCTTCGAGCGCACGCAGCGTTTCCACGTCGAGATCGTTGGAAGGTTCGTCGAGCAGCAACAGATTGCCGCCCGTCATCAGCGTTTTTGCCAGATGCAGGCGACCACGCTCGCCGCCGGAGAGTTTGCCGATGATTTTCTGCTGATCGGCGCCCTTAAAGTTGAAGCGGCCGATGTAGGCACGGCTGGGCATTTCAAATTTGCCGATTTGCAGGATGTCGCGCCCATCGGAGAGCTCCTCGAAAACGGTCTTGTTGTCCGAGAGGTTTTCCCGGCTTTGATCGACGTAGGCCATTTTCACCGTCGGGCCGATGACAATCTCACCGCTGTCAGGCTGCTCGGCGCCGGTGATCATGCGGAACAGCGTCGATTTGCCGGCGCCGTTCGGCCCGATGATACCGACGATGGCGCCGGGCGGGACAGTGAAACTCAGGTTGTCGATCAGCAACCTGTCGCCAAAGGCTTTGCTCACGCCCTTGAATTCGATCACCTTATCGCCCAGCCGCTCAGCAACGGGGATAAAGATTTCCTGCGTTTCGTTGCGCGCCTGGTATTCGTGGCTGGACATTTCCTCAAAACGGGCCAGGCGCGCCTTGCTCTTGGCCTGCCGCGCCTTGGGGTTGGAGCGCACCCATTCCAGTTCCTGCTTCATCGCCTTCATGTGGGCGTCGAGCTGTTTCTGCTCCTGTTCGAGCCGCGCTTCTTTCTGCTCCAGCCAGGAGGAGTAGTTGCCTTTCCAGGGAATACCGTGTCCGCGGTCGAGTTCGAGAATCCACTCGGCCGCATTGTCAAGGAAGTAACGGTCGTGCGTCACGGCGACGACAGTGCCGGGAAAGCGGACAAGATACTGCTCCAGCCATTCGACGGACTCGGCATCCAGGTGGTTGGTCGGCTCGTCGAGCAGCAGCATGTCGGGCTTGGAAAGCAGTAATTTGGCGAGCGCGACGCGGCGTTTCTCGCCGCCAGAAAGATGCTTGATGGAAGCCTCCCACGGCGGCAGACGCAGCGCATCGGCGGCAATTTCCATCTGGTTCGCCGTATCGGAGCCGGCGGCGGCGATGATGGCCTCCAACCGCGCCTGTTCTTCGGCCAGCTTATCGAAGTCAGCGTCCGGTTCGGCGTAAGCCGCATACACCTGATCCAGCCGCGCCTGCGCATTGATGACTTCGCCCATGCCGCTCTCGACTTCATCGCGTACGGTTTTTTCCGGATCCAGACGCGGTTCCTGAGGCAGATAACCGATTTTGATGCCGGCCAGATGCTGTACTTCACCGTCGTATTCTTTGTCCTCGTTGGCCATGATACGCAGCACCGTCGACTTGCCCGCGCCGTTGAGGCCGAGCAGGCCAATTTTGGCGCCGGGAAAGAAGGAGAGGGAAATGTCTTTGATGATCTGCCGCTTGGGCGGTACGACTTTGCTCACGCGGAGCATGCTCATAACGTATTGCGCCATGACGAACCTTGCCTGAAGTAAAGGGGTTGAAGGATTGAAAAAGCGGGGGAAAGCCGTGAAGGGCCGGAGTTTACCCGAGCCGCGCCGGTTTGTACCGCTGGCGCGGCGGCGCGGCTTTTGCGCTATCCGCCCTGTTTCGATACGCTTGCCGCCCGCTCCATCTGTGTCACCAGTGGCTACGGACAAACACTCCCAACCCAACCCGACCCAATACGCCACCCAAGCCACCCGCCGCTTATCCGCATGTGGCGGGCATTTCCGGCCACCCTGCCCTGAAACGCCCATCCAGCAAGGGCTACAAAGGAAGCTGGCCGGAAAAGCCCAAAGGACGCGGGCTGCAGCAAGCCGGCGCACCGCAGGCCAGGTAGTATCCAGTACAAAGACAAAGCAGCGTGTCGCGGCTTAATCTTGCTGCGTGGGGACTTTCTTGCTCCTGTTCTTGCGCATTCTCAGGTTAAGCGTCTCCACGGTCAGCGAGAAAGCCATGGAGAAGTAGATATATCCTTTGGGCACATGGTAGCCAAAACCGTCGGCAATGAGTGTCAGGCCAACCATCAGCAGAAAAGACAATGCCAGCATCTTGATCGTCGGGTTGGCCGAGACGAATTCACCAATAATCCGGGCAAAAAGCATCATCAGGCCGACGGATGCCACGACGGCGGCGATCATCACCTCGACGTGATCGACGAGGCCGACGGCAGTGATAATCGAATCCAGCGAAAAAACCAGATCGATCATGATGATCTGGAAAATAATGGAGGAAGCCGTCACCTGCCCGGCACTCGTTGCCAGATGTTCTTCCTCGCCCACGACCATCTGGTGAATTTCCTGCGTACTTTTCCAAAGCAGGAAAATACCGCCGCCGATCAGAATCATGTCGCGTGCGGAAAAGCTCTTGCCAACAAAGGAAAACAGCGGCTCTGTCGCACCAACGATCCAGGAGAGGATAAGCAGGAGGCCGATACGCATGAACATGGCCAGAAACAGCCCGAGCTTCCGGCTTCTTTCCCGCGTCTCACGCGGCAGCTTATCGACGAGGATCGAAATGAAAATAATGTTATCGATCCCCAAAACCAGTTCAAGCACCGTCAGGGTCAGAAATGCGATCCACATCTGGGGATCGAGCAGAATGTGCATGGTTAATGCCCTTTGAAAATATTTTGGCCGCCAGAGACAATTCACAGAAGCAATTTACTGTGACGGCATTTCATCAACGGCGGATTCTAACGGCGACAGCGCCATGAGAAAAGAGGCAAAAAGCCTTCGGAAAGAGACGCCTGTTTTTATCCTGATTCCAATTTACCCGTTCTGCCCTGCCGTTTCGCCTTATCTCTCTCCTGATGCCATTCGGCCAATCATGTTTCATTCATACCCTAAAAGTCGAACGTACTTTTCAGGCATCGGATTGCGCATACGGAAACGCCTGATCGGATTAAATCGGATGAATTGTCAGCCGGCCAGATCGTCCGGTTTTGCCGATGCCCTCGCCGGCAGCAATCGTTGCCTTGGCGAACCGGCCAATTTCAGGATTCTGACCCTTCCGTGCACTCAGCGTACATTCAGGCATCCACCGGGCTGGCGTATGCCGCAGCATCAAGCCATGCGTCGACATCCGCGGCGTTGTCCGGCTTCAGCCGGAATAACCGGATCAGTATACGCATTCCGGTTGCTGCATTCCGGTGAATCCACAACGGTGGCTTCCCGCCCGGCTGCCAGTCCCTTGCCAACGTCCGGCAATTCGACGAACACAAGATCGCCCAGTAATTGCTGGACGTGATCGGTCATACCGATGGTCAGCATACCGTCAGCTTGAAACGCGCCCATCCATGATTCTGCGTGCACTCCAGGTCAGCGGGAATATTAATGCTAAGTATTATTAGTAAATAATATATAAAACAATATATTAGAAATATTACTTAATAAATTACATTAGAAATTTCGGCGCCGTGTCGCATACGAAGCGAGCCTGCCGTATTTATCGTAAACGCCACGTACTGCCAAACACCCCACCCGCACTGGATAGAAAATAAAAAGCCTTCCATGCGCCTTTATTGCGGTTGAATTTGGCGCCGGCAACTCGACTTTTGCCTATCGCCCGGGAAATTTCGGCTTGCGTTTTTCACGGAACGCGCGGATACCTTCCTGATAGTCCTCGCTGTCATAGACAACCCGCCGCATTCCTTGAATACGCTCGAACAACTCGGGCGACACAGCATGGGCGCTGGAAAGCATATGCAAGGTATTTTTCATGACACTGATGCTGAGCGGAGAATTCATGGCGATGTGCGCAGCAATGTTTTCGACAAAGGATTCGATCTCATCCGCCGGCCTGACATAGTTGACGATACCGAAATTGAAGGCCTGGTCGGACGGCAGCGGCTGTGCGGTAAACAACATCTCCTTGACGATCGGCAGCGGAATCATGTTGAGCAGGGTCAGCAGACCGCCAATGTTGTAGGGCACGCCCATCTTGGCGGGCGTGATAGTAAAAGTGACATTTGGCGTGATGACGAGAATATCGCAGGCCATGGCGACTTCGCAGGCGCCGCCCCAGACGCTGCCCTCGATCATGCCGATGACAGGCGCCGGACATTCCTGGATGGTGCGGATCAAGAGGCGTAGCGGGTCGTTCCAGCCCAGTGGGTCGCGTTTGCCGCCAGGCAGCTCACTGACATCGTGCCCGGCCGACCAGACCCGGGCGCCCGGACGAGCGCGCAGGATGATTGCGCGGACTTCCTGACGGCGGAAATCCCTGAACGCCGCAATGATTTCATAGACGAACGCTTCGCTAAGCGCATTGCGTTTTTCATCGTGATTCAATGTGATGATGCCGGTAAAACCGCGCGTTTCCGTGATGATGTGCGCCATAAGAAGCCTCCTTTGTGACGGTTCTTTTACCCTTGCATTTTGCCTACTATGCGGAAGCGTACGGAGAAACGGCATCCGCTAGAACGGCACCGGAAATATTCGTCTGAAAATAAACTCATAAAGATCAACGAACTACCCGCTATCACCGTACAGCACTCCGCGACAAACCTCCGTACACACGCTGACGCTCTGCCGATGCCTTGCCAGGCATTTTGCCATCTTGCTGTCGCCTTTTTACGCTTTTTCACCGTCATTTCCGGCGCCTGTCCTGGCACACCGGATTGGGACGGAAAGGATTGATATGCCGGGGTGAAAAGCCTGGATATGGTACCATCGCGCCTTCAGTTTTTCCCCGGTTTTGCGCATCTTTCCGCCGTGTTCGTTGTCGATCTTCACTGCCACTCTACTGCCTCTGACGGCCTGCTTGCCCCCGCTGATCTTGTCCGTCGCGCGGCGGACAACGGCGTGACGCTGTTTGCGCTGACCGATCACGATACGCTGGACGGTTTGCCTGAAGCGCGTGCAGAGGCGGAACGGCACGGCCTGCGTTTTATCCCTGGCGTTGAGATTTCCATCGAATGGTCAGGCGCCCAGGTTCATGTGCTGGGCCATGATTTTGACGCGAACAATGCCGCGCTGACCGCCGGTCTGGCCTCGATTCATGACGGCCGTATCGAACGCGCCCGCCGCATGGCTGCCGCACTGGCCGCCATTGGCCTCGACGGCTGTTTTGAAGGCGCCATGCGCCATGCCGGCAACCCCGGACTGATCAGCCGCGCACACTTTGCCCGCCACCTCGTCGAACGCGGCGTATGCAAGGATGTACGCAGCGTTTTCGAAGCCTATCTGGTCCCCGGCAAACCCGGCTATGTCGAACACCGCTGGCCGTCGCTCCAGGAGGCGGTCGATTGGGTAAACGGCGCCGGCGGCCTGGCCTCGATTGCGCATCCGACGCGCTACAACTTCACGCGCAGCGCATTGCGGCAGTTGCTCAAGGAATTCAAGGCTGCCGGCGGGCGCGGGCTGGAAGTTGTCTCCGGCGCCATGCCGCGCGAGAGCATTGCACAATGCGCCCGGCTGGCCGAGACACTGGGCTTGGCGGCCACCTGCGGCTCGGATTTCCACGGCGCCGGGGAAAGTCTCACCGATCTGGGACGCATCGCCCCTTTGCCCGACGGGCTGACACCTATTTGGGAGCTTTTCCGATGAGACGCTATCTGACGGTTCATCCCGACGATCCGCAACCGCGCCTGCTGGCGCAGGCCAGCGAAACGCTGCGCGCCGGCGGCGTCGTGGCGATCCCGACCGATTCCTGCTACGCGCTGGCCTGTTGTCTGGGCGAAAAGGCGGCAATGGATCGCATCCGGCAAATTCGCCAGCTTGATGAGCGCCACCACCTGACGCTGATGTGCCGCGACTTGTCGCAGATCGCCCAATTTGCACGCGTCGACAATGCCCAGTATCGCCTGCTCAAGGCAACCACGCCGGGCAGCTACGTATTCATTCTCGAAGGCAGCCGCGAGCTGCCGCGCCGCGTGCTGCACCCTAAACGCAAGACGATCGGCCTGCGCGTGCCGGATCACCCGCTTGCGCAGGGGCTGCTGGCAGAATTGGGTGAACCGCTATTGACCTCGACCCTGCTCTTGCCGGGCGATGAAACGCCATTGACCGAAGGTTGGGAAATCGACGACCGGATTGGCGATGCGCTTGATCTCACGCTCGACGGCGGCCATTGCGGCATCGAACCGACGACGGTGATCGACCTGACCCATTTGCCGCCACAACTTGTGCGCGCGGGGCGCGGGCCGCTTGCGCCGTTTGGTTTGACCCTCGCGGAAGAATGAGACGCCATGGATCTTTCCGATACCCTGCAAATCATTCTGGTCGCCGCCCCGCCGGCTATTCTTGCCATCACCCTGCACGAGGCGGCGCACGGCTACGCCGCCCGCTATTTCGGCGATCCGACGGCCTGGCAGGCCGGACGCATCAGCCTCAACCCGCTGCGCCATATCGACCCGATCGGCACGCTTTTGCTGCCGCTGCTGCTCGCCCTGTTCAAAAGCCCGATCCTGTTCGGCTGGGCCAAACCCGTGCCGGTCAGCATCCACCGCCTGCGCCACCCCAAGCGCGACATGTTGTGGGTCGCCGCAGCCGGCCCGGCAGTCAATCTGCTGATGGCCGTGGGTTGGACGGCATTGCTCAAGCTCGACACGCTGATCCCGTACAACATGCTGAGTCAGCCGCTGGCGCTGATGTGCCAGGTCGGCATCGTCATCAACCTGTCGCTGGCGATGCTCAATCTGTTTCCCATGCCGCCGCTCGATGGCGGACGCATTGCCGTCAGTCTGCTGCCTGAACCGCTGACCAGCCAATTCGCCCAACTCGAGCGCTGGGGATTTTTCATCCTCATCGCGCTTCTCTATTTGGGCGCACTCGATGTAACGATCTGGCCGCTGGTCGATGCCCTTGAGCGGTTCATTCTCTCCCTGTTCGCACTGACGTGAATCCAACGCCCCTTGATTCCGAATCCGGCTTAGGAACAGCGGAAAGCAGCATGCAGGAACACGCACACGCCCCGGAAACGCCGGAAATGCGCACGGCACCGCCGGTTGCGGCATCTTTCGCCGCCATTGCCGCGCCGGCGGAGGCCGGCGAGCCGGTTGCCCGCATTTATGGCGAACCGATGCAGCAGATGCCGCTCGATCTGTATATCCCGCCGGACGCCATGGCAGTAATGCTCGAAGCCTTTGAAGGCCCGCTCGACCTGCTGCTCTACCTGATTCGCAAGGCGAACATCAACGTTCTCGACATCCCGATGGCGCCGCTCACCGAGCAATATCTGACCTACGTTGAGGCGATGCGCGCGCAGAATCTCGAACTGGCGGCCGACTATCTGGTCATGGCTGCCATGCTGATCGAAATCAAGTCGCGCATGCTGCTGCCGCGCCCGAAAGCGCCGGAAGGCGAGGACGCCGAAGACCCGCGCGTCGAGCTGGTACGGCGTCTTGTCGAATACGAGCAGATGAAGCTGGCGGCGCGCCGGCTTGACGAGATGCCGCAGGCCGAGCGTGATTTCGACTGGGTAGACGTCTGGGTCGAAAAATCGGCACAACGCCGCCTGCCTGACGTGCGTCCGGAAGATCTGCACGCTGCCTGGCAGGCCGTGTTGCGCCAGGCAAAACTGCATATGCGCCATACCATCGCGCGCGAAGAACTGTCGGTGCGCGAGCACATGGGCCAGATTCTGCGCCTGCTACGCGACAACGGCGGCTTTGTCGAATTCACCCACATGTTCGATGCCGCACGCGGCCCGCAGGTTGTCGTCGTGCATTTCATCGCCATGCTTGAACTGGCGCGCGAACGCCTGCTAGAAATGACACAGGAACACCCTTTTGCCCCCATCTACGTGAGGTTGGCCGATGGATGACACTTCCCCAAAAACCGTGCTTCCCGGCACAACACCTTCACTGAAAGCCGGCAAAGCAGATCAGCCCGAAGCGGCAGCGATCCCGCCGGCACAGGAAACCCCGCATTCTCCGGAAATTCCGGAAACTCCGGAAAGGCGCACTGATGCCGAAAACGCAGCACAGCCTGATGATCCGGGCACGGACCCGAATGCGGCGCCGGAGGCGCAGAACGAAATGCCCCCTCTCGAAGCAGAAGCCTTTGCGCTCGAAATGTCGCCGCCTGACCCGCCGGACAACGCCCGCGAACTCAAGCGGATTCTGGAGGCCGTGCTGCTCAGCGCAGCCGACCCGCTGAGCATGGCGGATCTGCGCCGCGTCTTTGATGGCGACATTGGCGCCGATGTTCTGCGTGTCCTGCTCGACGAACTGCGCGCCGAATGGGCGGAGCGGCCGCTTGAGCTGCTTCAGCTGGCAAGCGGCTGGCGCTTCCGCACGCGCGCTGAATTCATGCCCTATCTGGAAAAACTTAACCCGGAAAAACCGCCGAAATACTCGCGCGCCGTACTCGAAACCCTGGCCATCGTCGCCTACCGCCAGCCGGTGACGCGCGGTGATATTGAGGATATTCGCGGCGTTACGGTCTCCTCGCAGGTGATCAAGGCGCTCGAAGAACGCGGCTGGATCGATGTTGTCGGCCACCGCGATACCCCGGGACGCCCGGCTCTGCTGGCAACGACACGCAAATTTCTCGACGATCTCGGCCTGCGCAGCATCTCCGAATTGCCGCCGCTTGAAGCGATGATGAACCACGAACTGGATCTATCCCATGCCCAATGATTCCAAAGGCCGCGCCGGCAGACCGGCAAGAAAAGCCGTTGCTGGACAATCCGCACAAAAAACCGCCCCAAAGCGCGGCAACCATGCTGGGCAAGCAGCCTCGCGCGAAAACATCCGCGCGGATGAGCGCCTGGCACAGGCACGTTCTGCCCGCTCAGCGAAAGCCTCAAAACCATTCCGCCAATCAGACCGCCCGCGCCGGCAACCTGAGCATCACGAGCACCGTCCGTGGTATGAAGAACCCAGCGAACGCAACCATTACGGACATCCTGACGCCCCGTTGATGCGCCGGAATAAAAATGGCTCGCCCGATAAGGCAACACGAAAGGCGCGGCCAAGTCACCGAAATGACCGGCAGGATCGCCCGCCTCAGCAAGCCCGACAGAAACCACCGCAATCGGAAAGATCAGAACGGCCGGCATGGCGGGGGAAACCCGACAGGAACGATAGTAATGACAAGCCGGCGCTGGCGGACAAACCGGATCGCCCGGAAAGCCCGCGCAATTTACGCCGCACGTCGACAGAACACCGCTTTCCGCCTCGCCACACGGCAAATGCCGACCTGGCTGCCGCATCTGCACAGTCCACACGATCCGCCCGATTCATTCAGCCCGACCCGGCCGCCTCACACAGAGACAGTGGCCGCGGCAAAAAAGGTCGGCGCAGAAATTTCCGGGAACCGCAAGGCACGCCGGAACGCTTGCACAAGCTGCTCGCCCAAAGCGGCCTGGGCTCGCGCCGCAAAATGGAAGAATGGATTGCCGCCGGCCGCGTAACGATCAACGGTCAAACGGCGATGCTCGGCCAATCGGCCTATCCGGGCGACCGCGTCAAGATCGGCGGCCGTCTGGTCAATCTGCGCTTCTCCGGCCGCCTGCCGCGCGTCATTCTCTACCATAAGCCGGAAGGCGAAATCGTCTCGCGCGATGACCCCGACCACCGTCCCAGCGTTTTTACGGCACTGCCCAGGCTCTCCGGCGCGCGCTGGATTGCGATCGGCCGCCTCGATTTCAACACCAGCGGCCTGCTGCTGTTTACGACTTCCGGCGAACTGGCCAACCGCCTGATGCACCCGCGCTACGAACTCATCCGCGAATACGCCGTGCGCGTGCTGGGCGAACTGACTCCGGAAGCACAACGGCGCCTCATCGACGGAATCGAACTGGAAGACGGCATGGCGCAGTTTGCCTCGCTGCACGAAGACGGCGGCGAAGGCGCCAACCGCTGGTATCGCGTCTCGCTGTACGAAGGGCGCAACCGCGAAGTCCGGCGCATGTTTGAATCCGTCGGCGTCACCGTCAGCCGCCTGATGCGGGTGCGCTACGGCCCCTTCATTCTGCCGCCCCGCCTCAAACGCGGCCGGGTCGAGGAACTGGACGAAGCGACCGTCCGTCGCCTGCTGGCAGATTTCGGCATGGCTCAGGATTTACCGCAAGCACGGCCAACACAGCGCCCGCGCCGCGGGAAGCGTTAATACAGTCAATTCCACAAGGGATGCCCTGAAGCCCGTGTAAACAGGGCATCTCCGGGCACCCTGCCCGGAAATCCTTTATCCATAAGTGTTTCAGAGGCACCGTGCCGGAAACGCCCTATCCACGCGGGCTTCCGGGGTGCTTTTTTCCGTGAGTAAACCAGGAATCGATGCAAGGCCAGTGAAAGAGAGAGCACAATGAGCAAACTCATCCGCAACAGCACGGCTGAATTTTTAATCTTTACGGCACAGCATAGCAACCAAAGCCTGCGTGTCCGCTACGAAGCGGGTGAAATCTGGCTCACACAAAAAATCATGGCGGAGCTTTTTGCTGTGGACGTGCGCACCATCAGCGAGCATCTGGGCAACATCTTCAAAACAGAAGAATTATCGGAAGACGCAGTTATCCGGAATTTCCGGATAACTGCCGCTGACGGCAAAACCTACACTGCCAAACATTACAACCTTGATGCCGTTATCTCCGTGGGCTACCGCGTCAACTCCATCCGCGCCACCCAATTTCGCCAATGGGCAACGCGCGTACTGCGCGAATTTGCGCAAAAAGGCTATGTACTAGATAAAGACCGCATGGAAAACGGCGCTTTTCTTGGTGAAGATTACTTTGAACGTCTGCTGGAAGAAATTCGCGAAATTCGCCTTTCTGAGCGCCGTTTTTATCAAAAAATCACCGATATTTACGCCACCGCCGTGGATTACGATAAAAACGCCCCCACCTCCAAGCGCTTCTTTGCCAGCGTACAAAACAAACTGCATTACGCCGTACACAGGCACACCGCTGCCGAGCTGATTATCCAGCGCGCGGATGCCTGCAAACCACACATGGGGCTCACCTCTTGGGCAAAAGCACCGGACGGCAAAATACTCGCCAGCGACACTATTACCGCCAAAAACTACCTGACGCAAGACGAGCTGCAAGAGCTTGGCTTAATCGTCAGCGCCTTTCTTGACCTGGCCGAGCGCCGTGCCAGACGCAAAATCCCCATGACCATGGAAGACTGGGCAAAACGCCTGGATCGTTTTCTGCAAGGTGATGATTTAGCCGTTTTAGAGAACGCAGGCACAGTCAGCGCAGAAACCGCGCACGAACACGCCCAACGCGAATACGGCAAATTCCGCCCAATACAAGACGCACAATTTCAAAACGACTTTGATAAAGCGCTTGCCGCCGCAAACCAAGTCAAAAAAGACAAATCATAAGCACAAGAGGGATGCCCTGAAGCCCGTGTAAATAGGGCATCTCCGGGCGCCCTGCCCGGAAATCCTTTATCCATCAGGGTTTCAGAGGCGCCCTGCCGGAAACGCCCTATCCACGCGGGCTTCCGGGGTGCCTCGGTAAGTGGAGACGTGCCGTGGGAAGCCGCCGCGGTAAGCGGAGCTGCGCCGCGCGCCCTCAAGCCGCGCAGGTAAAATCTGCCGAATCAGGCCGGGCGGCAATGCGCGGCGATGAAGCGCTTGACGGCGTCAGCATCCACATTCATAACCTCGACCCGCTGCGGCAATGCTTCAATGCCGCGCATGCTTTCAGGGCGCGGCGGCGCAATACCCAGCGCTTCGGTGATCGTTTCCTCAAATTTGGCCGGCTGCGCCGTTTCCAGCACCAGCGTCGGCATGTCCGGCCGGCGATGCTCCGCCGCGACCTTGAGTCCGTCAGCCGTATGCGTATCCACCATGACGCCGTAGCGTGCGTAGATGTCGCGGATCGTTCGCAGGCGGTCGGCATGCGTACTTTTGCCGGTGACGAAGCCAAATTCCGGCAAATGGCGGAAATGGTCGGCATATTCCGATGAAGCCAGGTCGAAACTACCGCCGGCATCCACTTTCGCCCATAAGGTACGGATGAGGCCCGGGTTGCGCCCGACCAGATCAAACACGAAGCGCTCGAAATTGGATGCCTTGGAAATGTCCATCGACGGGCTTGAGGTGACGAAGGTTTCCGTCGTCGATCGGGGGCGATAGCAGCCGGTACGGAAAAATTCGTCGAGTACGTCGTTTTCGTTGGTTGCCAGGATCAGGCGGCCAATCGGCAGGCCCATCATGCGGGCAATATGGCCGGCACAGATATTGCCAAAATTGCCGGAAGGCACGGCAAAAGCGATCTCGTCGTCATTATTGCGCGTGCCGGCGAAATACCCTTTGAAGTAATAAACCACCTGCGCAGCGACGCGCGCCCAGTTGATCGAATTGACCGCGCCGATACTGTATTCGGCCTTGAAGCAGGCGTCGTTGAACACGGCTTTGACGATATCCTGCGCGTCGTCAAACATGCCGCGCACGGCGATGTTGAAGATGTTCGCATCCTGCAACGAGTACATCTGCGCGCGCTGGAAGGCGCTCATCCGGTTGTGCGGCGAAAGCATGAAGACACGGATGCCGCGCTTGCCGCGCATGGCGTATTCCGCTGCCGAGCCTGTATCGCCGGAGGTGGCGCCGAGGATATTGGTCGTCTCTCCCCGCTTCGTCAGTACATATTCAAAGAGATTGCCGAGCAGCTGCATGGCCATGTCTTTGAAGGCCAGCGTCGGCCCATTGGAGAGTTCAAGCAGGCCCAGCCCCGGTTCAAGCCAGTGCACCGGGGTGATTTCGGCGGCCTTTTCCGGCGCGCGGCCATTGCAATACACGGCCGCCGTGTAGGTTTTGTCGACGAGCCGCTTGAGGTCGTCCGCAGGAATGTCGTCGATGAACTTGGAGAGGACGGCAAAGGCCAGGTCGGCATAAGACAGTTTCCGCCAGGCGTCCAGCTCGGCGCGCGTGACGCGCGGGTAGGCTTCCGGCAGGTATAGCCCGCCATCCGGCGCAAGGCCGCCCAGAAGAATTTCGGTAAACGTCTTTTGCGACGGGATTGACGAATTATCCCGGGTCGAGACATAGCGCATGATGGCTCTCCGAATGATTACGATTACATCAGCGATTCAAGCCGCAAGCGGATGATTTCGCCAAGCACCGTAGGCAGCGTGCCGATTCTGGCAATCGCGGCATCCACGTTCTTTTCGCGCGTTTCATGCGTGAGCATGATGATATCCGCCTGGTCTTCGCCTTCATCCGGTTCGCGCTGGAACATGGCATCAATCGAAATTTCCTGGTCGGCCAGGATCCGTGTAATGTCAGCCAGGACGCCCGGTTGATCGGCGACGCGAAGGCGCAGGTAGTAGCTGGTAATGATGTCTGCCTGCGGCAAAATCGGCAGGTCGATCACGGCATCCGGCTGAAACGCGAGATAAGGCACGCGATGTTCGGATTCGGTGGCATGCATGCGCGTGACGTCGACGAGATCGGCGATGACTGCCGAAGCGGTCGGCTCGGCGCCGGCGCCCTTGCCGTAATACAGCGTCGCCCCGACGGCGTCGCCTTTGACCAGCACGGCGTTCATCGCGCCTTCGACGTTGGCGATCAGGCGCTTGGCCGGCACCAGCGTCGGATGTACACGCAGTTCAACGCCCTCCGGCATGCGCTTGGTGATGCCCAGCAGTTTGATGCGATAGCCGAGCTGCTCGGCATATTTGATATCGACCGCTTCCAGCTTGCTGATGCCCTCGATGTAAGCCTTGTCGAAATTCACATTGTTGCCAAAGGCAATTGCGCTCATCAGCGAGATTTTATGCCCGGCGTCAATGCCCTCGACATCGAAAGTCGGGTCGGCCTCGGCATAACCCAGCCGTTGCGCTTCTTTGAGCACTTCGGCAAACGGCAGGCCTTTTTCACGCATTTCGGTCAGGATGAAATTGGTCGTGCCGTTAATAATGCCGGCGATCCATTCGATGCGGTTGGCCGTCAGCCCTTCGCGCAGCGCCTTGATGATCGGAATCCCCCCCGCCACGGCGGCCTCAAAGGCAACGATCACGTCCTTTTCACGCGCGGCGGCGAAGATTTCATTGCCATATTTAGCCAGCAGCGCCTTGTTGGCGGTCACGACATGTTTGCCGTGCTCGATCGCCTTCAGCACCAGCTCGCGCGCCACGCCATAGCCACCGATCAGTTCGATAATGATGTCGACCTCCGGATCGGCAACGACGGCAAACGCATCGTCAGTCAGGCGACAGGCGCCGCCGGTGATCCGACGCGCCAGTTCGAGGTTTTTATCGGCGACGACGGTAATTTCGATCGGCCGGCCGGCACGGCGCGCAATTTCATCGGCGTTGCGCTTGAGTACCGTGTAGGTGCCGCCACCTACCGTGCCAATTCCCAGCAACCCTACCCGCATTGGTTTCATTCCAGCCCTTTCCTAAAGCAAAACGCGGAGATATGCATCCCCTCACGAAAATAAAAATGATGCGCCCGGCTCCGCTGCACGCCGGAATCGAGCGCCAGCACGCCGCACCCTAACTGCCGGGCGCGCGCTTCCAGCCAGTCAAGCATCGCTTTGCCCGCACCGCGCGAACGGCGGGACTCATCACTCACCAAATCGTCCACATATAGGCGACGTCCTTCATAAGTGTTCTCAATCACTCGCCAGACGGCAACGCAGATGACTTCTTCCGTTTCTGTTTCTGTTTCTGTTTCTGTTTCTGTTTCCGTTCCCGCCACCACCACGCACATCCGGGCGCCGGCTGCGAGCACCTGCGCCATCCTTCCCGCATAATCCGCCGGCAGCCCCGGCCGCAGCTGGCGGTGGACGGCTTCGGCTTTGATCAGCCAATCCGGCGCGATAACCTGCCCGGAGGCATCGCCAACTTCAATAATGCGCATCTCAGCGCCCTGCTCCGTAACGTTTGCGGTAACTCTCCAGAAAGCGGGCAATGCGTGTAATCGCTTCGCGCAGGTCTTCCTCGTGCGGCAAGAAGACCAGTCGGAAATGATCGGGATACGGCCAGTTGAAGCCCGTCCCCTGAACCAGCAGGACACGCTCGGCCAGCAGCAGCTCCTTGATAAACTCCTGATCGTTCGCGATCGGGTACATTTCCGGATCAAGACGCGGGAACATATACAGTGTGGCCTGTGGTTTAACGCAGGTGACGCCAGGAATCGCCGTGATCAACTCGTGGGCCAGATCGCGCTGGCGGCACAGCCGCCCGCGCGGCGCGACCAGATCGTCGATGCTCTGGTAGCCGCCCAATGCTGTCTGAATGCCATACTGCCCAGGCACATTGGCGCACAAGCGCATCGAGGCCAGCATATCCAGCCCTTCGATGTAATCGCGCGCCGCGCTCCGGTCGCCGGAAACAAACATCCAGCCAGCACGATAACCGCAGGAACGGTAATTCTTCGACAGTCCATTGAGGCTGATCGTGAGCACGTCCTCTGACAGTGAAGCAATCGCCGTATGCTTGACGCCGTCGTACAGCACCTTGTCGTACACCTCGTCGGCATAGACGACCAGGCCATGCTGACGGGCAATCGCCAGAATTTCCCGCAGTACGTTTTCAGGATACACGGCGCCGGTCGGGTTGTTCGGGTTGATGATGACGATCGCGCGCGTATGCGGCGTAATCTTCGCGCGAATATCGTCAAGATCGGGCAGCCAGCCATTGTTCTCATCGCACAGATAGTGTTGCGGCGTGCCGCCCGACAGGCTGACTGCGGCCGTCCATAGCGGATAATCAGGCGCCGGCACCAGCACCTCGTCCCCCGTATTCAACAAGGCATTCATCGCGATGGCAATCAGCTCGGATACGCCGTTGCCAATATAAATATCATCCAGCGTCACCCCTTTGATATTTTTCTGCTGGGTGTAATGCATGACGGCCTTGCGCGCAGAAAAAATCCCCTTGGAATCGGAATAACCGGCGGCATTGGGCAGATTCCGGATCATGTCGAGCTGAATTTCTTCCGGCGAATCAAAGCCAAAAGACGCCAGATTACCGATGTTCAGCTTGATGATTTTGAGGCCTTCATCTTCCATGCGCTTGGCCTGCTGGAGAACAGGGCCGCGAATGTCATAGCAGACGTTGGCCAGCTTGTTTGATTTAGGTACGGGTTTCATCACATTTACCTTCACCACCGGACAAAAAACGACGCCCGCCAGAGTGCGTCGCGGAATATCGCACCCGATGCAAACCCATCCGCAAAATGCGCGGCCTCAAACCACAATCTGGCCGTGCGATCGAACGATCACTCATGGCATGCGCCGGAAAGTTATAATCTTACTTGCTCACTTCATGTGCCGCAATTTCCGGCATTATTTCGACACTATTGCGTTGCAACTCATGAATATCGAGGTTAGGGAAAATCTGCGGCAGCTGTCATATCCACACGCATTCGCCCTGTTGCAGGCTGTCCCGCGTCCTGAATAAAATCCCACGTTCCCGATACACGCCACCCACTGCACCGCACTCATGAAACGTATCGCCCTGAAAATCGACGTCAACACCCGCCAGGGCGCACTGACCGGTGTGCCGGCGCTGCTTGCCCTGTTCGATCGCTATCAGGCGTCGGGAACCTTCTTTTTCTCATTCGGCCCGGAGCGCGGATTTCAAGCGCAGACCGCTCTGCTCAGAAATTGCCTGCGCAGCATACGTCTTCAGGATCACGGGCCGCAGGGCGACGACATTAGTAAAGACTGCGGCCACATTTTGCGTGAAGCGCTGGCGGCCGGATTTGAAATCGGTGTCGGTGCATGGAACCAAACGGCCTGGGAGAAAAACGTCGGGACGGCAGACGCGGCCTGGATCACAACCTCCATGCAGCGCGCGCAGGCAGAATTCACCGCCCTCGTCGGCGAACGGCCCGCCGCCATCGCCGCGCCTGGCTGGTGTAGCAGCCGACGCGCGCTACGCCTGACACAGCGCCTTGATTACGCTTACGCCAGCGATTGTCGCGGCAGCCACCCTTTCATCCCGGTCGTCGAAGGGGAGATCATCGCTTGCCCGCAATTGCCCACGACGCTGCCAACGCTCGATGAAATTCTTGTCATCGACCCGACACTATCGCCGGAACAGGGGGCCGAGCGTATTCTGCAACTCTCAAAAGTCATTCCAGGCGACCATGTCTGCACCCTGCGTGCCGAAATTGAAGGCGACTATTTTGCCGATGCCTGCGAATACCTGTTGCGTGGTTGGCAAACGGCCGGCATTTCGCCCATCGCCTTGCGCGATCTCTATATTTCCCTGGATCTGGAAGCGCTCCCCCGGCACGCCGTCGTATTTGACGAAATCCCCGGCCGACCGGGGAAACGAATGATCCAGGGGGATCTGTTCCCCGCCCCCTTACCGCCCACCTGACAAGCCGAACCGGCCTAGTCATAGGTTTCACGGGCATTGGAAGAAAACCAGAACGACAGAGGAAAAAACAGGCGGCTCTTGAGCCGCCCGTTTTCATGCCGTCAATCCTTCAGCAATCTAGTCTGATCATGTTCCTATACACGCTCAGTCACGGCTGCCGGTAAAAGCCATCAACAGGTTAAGCAGATGGACGAAGATATTGTAGATATCCAGATAAACCGACAATGTCGCTGAAATGTAATTGTTTTCGCCGCCATTAACAATACGGCTGATGTCGTAAAGGATATACGCGGAAAAAAGCAGCACGCACACAGCGGAAATCGTCAGTGACAGTGCCGGAATCATAAAAAACCAATTGGCAACCATCGCCAGCAACGTCACAACCAGGCCGACGAACAGGAATTTCCCCATGAAGCCGAAATCTTTTTTCGTCACCGCGGCGATGCCTGCCAGCGCGAAGAAGATTGCCCCCGTGCCGCCTGCGGCCGTCGCAATCATTGACCCGCCGTTGGAAAAGCCCAGCGCCACCTGCAGGATGCGCGAGAGCATCAAGCCCATAAAGAAGGTAAAGCCCAGCAAAAGGAGAACGCCCAAACCGCTGTTTTTGGTGCGCTCAATACCCCACATGAACGCAAACGCAACGCCCATAAACATCAGGAAAGACACCCCCGGACTACCGGCAAAGAAAGAAAACCGCATCTTCACGCCAATCAGCGCGCCGATGACCGTCGGCACCATCGACAAAGCGAGCAGCAGGTACGTGTTGCGCAAAACACGGTTCTGCTGTGCAGCAACCCGAACGCTTTGACTCGTCATCACATCATAATGTTGCGACATAAAACGATCTCCCGTAAAAAAACCTCGCCTAAGCGAAATGAGGGCAGCGTACGGTAAGTCGCACAATGCAGGGGTAACAGTCTGTAACGTGGTATGATGCGACCCGTCTTACGGAAAGCGCCAGAAATCTAGAAGCGCGCCGAGCGAAAAAACAGGCCGAGAGATATCCCGGAATCCAACAAAACGGGAACACGGTGGGTTGGCAGAGCGGTTGAATGCACTAGTCTTGAAAACTAGCAAGGATTTACGTCCTTCCAGGGTTCGAATCCCTGACCCACCGCCATCATGACAAGAACAAAAAGCAGACGAGCAACCTTGCTCGAAACAGTTGGAAAAACCAGTCTGGCAAGACGTTCAACCTATTGATATTCAACGTTAATTGACCAGACCAACTCATCGTCCTGATGGGGCAGATGCCTGGATACACCGATAACCCGTATCACCGAGCCGTTCCGCGCCAGCGACTGCATTCCCGCATTCCCACATCCCCGTATTTCCACACGCCCACACATTTTTCCAGATCGTCTCAATTTCCTGCTGTGCCTGTTCCGTAAGGAAGGCGTCGATGCCAAAACAAGCTGTATCGGACAAACCAATCGTGCAGAGATCATCGGTCAGAAATGTGCAGTAATCCGTATCGACAGGAAAGTTCTGTCGCTGAAAAACAACATCATCTAGGCAAACCGGTCTGGACTGCACCTGTCCAGTCAATTCGAGTTTCTGAAGAACCCGAGATTTCCGAAGAACCACCAGGCAGTGAAACACGTAGTTTTATCGGTTTTTGCTACGCAATGTACGCCCCGCCCCGCAACACGAGGCTATTCTCATCACTCATGAATCTTTTTAATCTACACTTTCGTGCAGTTTCACGACGTAACCCTTTCTGACGCAACCATTTCTGCGCGATCTCGACCTCACCGGATTAAACAATGACGCTACTGATACGCCCTGCCCGAGCGGAAGACTGGCCTGCCATCTGGAATATCGTCGAGCCGACGATTCGTGCCGGCGAGACCTATGCGCTCGATACAGCGATGAGCGAAGAAGCCGGCCGCGCTTACTGGCTGGGGTCGGATAAGGAAACCTTTGTCGCCGAGTCGGAGAAGACTGTGCTCGGCACCTATTACCTGCGGACCAACCAGCCGGGCGGCGGCGCACACGTCTGCAATTGCGGCTATATGACGCATCCCAATGCCACGGGCCGCGGCATTGCGCGACAGATGTGCCTGCACTCTCTCGAATACGCCAAAACGCGGGGCTATCGCGCCATGCAGTTCAATTTCGTCGTGAGCACCAATGAACGCGCCGTCCGGCTCTGGCAATCGCTCGGTTTTCACATTGTGGGCCGCCTGCCGCTTGCCTTCCGGCACCCGAAATATGGCGATGTCGATGCGCTGATCATGTTCCGGCAGTTATCGGCAACAGACTTGACACCGCGGACTTCCTTGCCTCATCCTGCATAAAACTCCCGTTCCATCGACGATATCATCCAATTCCTGAAAAGGCGATCCAATGTCGCGCATCCTCAATTGCCTTCTTTCGGCCATTGATTTTTTCCTTTCGGTCATTGGGATGGTATGCATGATAAGCGGCCTTATTCTGATGCCAAGAACGCCGATTGCGGCAGGTATTGCCTTTGTTGTAGGGATTCCCGCATTTATTTTGGGAATGGTCCGGGATAACCGGCGCACCAAACTGATCGAATCAGCCCATCAAGCACATGTCGCCCGCCGTGTAGCCGAACTGACCCGGCGGCCATGGGCGCCTAACCAATCGCTGGTAATTACCGGCAATACTTTTAACGCATTGGTAATTTCTATATTATCGATGTCAATACCTATTTTTATAATCTACGAAGAATATACAAGTATTTTTCCCAATTGGAAAATAATTATTTTATTCATATTATTTTTTCTATTATTATTAACTACTGCTATCCGAAGCTTTATATTACTTGGCAAGCCTATCTGTAAATTCTCTAAAGATAAAATTAGCATCCCAGTATACGGAGAAATTAACTGGAAATATATTGATAAAATTAGTTTAAAAACAAAAATAGGAAGAAAAACACTTTATTTTCTAAAACTTTATCTCTCTGATAGCCCAGAATTCTTAAAAACTATTTGCCGGATTAACCACCTTATGGCTTTATTAGTTCTAGGGTCAATGCGCTGTAGAGAAGTTTCTATTAGTATTACTTCAGCCAATGAAGATCCAGAAGTCATTGCTAAAGTTGCTATTTATTTGTGGCATCAGGCTACCGGAACTGTATATGACTATGATCCTGAACTCTTAGATATCTATAATGAAGCTGGACAATATATCTCTGAATTTTGGAAAAAACATCCAACAGGTGAAAGAAATAATAAATTTTATTATGACATGAAACAGCTTGATGCTGATCTGGAAAAAATTTATTTAAAAGGAAATAGAAAAGAGAATTTTGCTTTGGATATGAAGCAACTGGAGTCAGATTTGGAAAGAGACATCCCCGGATGGAAAGAAGTCGCCCAAAAGCAGGATTCAGCATCAGGATAAACATTTGCATTTCCCTTATATTTTTCATCGCCTTTCATGCCATCTATGCCATCCATCCCAGAATCCTTACTCACCGCCCTGAGCGGCGCCAGGCACGTCGTTGTTTTCACCGGCGCGGGCGTCTCGCAGGAAAGCGGCATTCCAACTTTCCGTGACGAGTTATCCGGCTTGTGGCAGCGCTATGACCCGCAGGAACTGGCAACGCCAGAAGCTTTCGCGCGACAGCCCGATCTCGTCTGGGGCTGGTACGAATTCCGCCGCCGAAACGTCATGCTGTGCTCGCCGAATGCCGCGCATCGAACCATTGCCGCAATGGCCGGCGTTTTTCCACGGTTTACGCTGATTACCCAGAATGTCGACGATCTCCATGAACGCGCGGGCAGCCAGAAGGTTCTGCACCTGCACGGCAACCTGCTGCAACCGCGTTGCCACGAATGCGCTCGCGCCTACCCCATGCCTTCGGGAATTCCCGTAGAGCCGGCAACAGGCTGGCGCATTGAACCGCCACACTGCCCGGACTGCAACGGCCACATTCGCCCCGGCGTCGTCTGGTTTGGCGAGTCGCTACCGGAAGACGCCTGGCAGGCCGCGCAGGATGCCGCGCAATCTTGCGACGTGTTTTTCAGCATCGGCACATCGGCCGTCGTCTATCCTGCCGCCGCCTTGCCTGAACTCGCCGCCCGGCGCGGCGCCCGCCTCATTCAGATCAACCCGTTGCCAACGCCGCTTGACCCGCTGGCCGCGCACAACCTGCACGGCAAGGCCGGTGAAGTGCTGACGCAGCTTTGGGCAGCGTTTTGCGCATAGGGCTTGCACGCTGCCGAAGGCAGGCGGATGCAAGCGATCGTCAAGTACAGTATTCCAGTTTATGTTTTTTGATGCCCTGAAGCCCTTTATTTACGCGGAACCCAGGGCGTTTTATGTTTTCTGCCCTGCTTTCGCGGGTCTCGGAGCTTCTTTTTTACCCCAACGCTTCACTGCGCTTTTTCCAGTTTTATCGACTTTTTTGCGTCTTTTTCAGCTTCCGGCGCGGGCACGTTCTCGACCTCCAGCCCCCAGTCGCCGTACAAATACCAATCATCCCCCAGCAATTCGGCGGGGTGCTGGGTGCGGTCGGAACCGTTGCCGCAACCCATCGCCTCTTTCGAGCAATACCTGTCGCATCCCCAGCAGATTCGCTCAGGGTGTTTGGGATGCAGGGGAAATTTCCTCGCCATATGTCTATTGCTGCGTATCGGGGTGCCGTGGCTGGCAGACTCGGACACTATACGCCTTCATCTAGAAAATTAGAGCAGATCCCGGAAAGCCACGATCCACGCGGGCTAGGGCGCCGGTGTAGCCGCCTATTTACGGGGCTTTCAGCAGCATGCATCTCCATCTAATTCCGAGAAGTTCACCAATTCACGCAATCCCCGGCGGCCCCGCGCCCGGCGGCGGAGGCGGTACATAGCCGAATAGGGCCAGCGCAAAGCCCAAAGCGACAAATAAAAATACGACCAGCAAGGCGATGAGAATCTGACTTATGATGAAGCCGCCGATGCTATAACCCAAGCTGGCTTTGGGAATCGCGCCGGACAATGCATTCCCGGCGACCCAGATCGAATACAGCCCCAGTGGCAATATCAGTAGCGGCGACGCGTTAAGCAGCATCAGCCCGATGCATAGCGTATCCGCCACCAGGTATGAAGCGGCCAGCAGATTGAACAAATCGCCTCGACCGTCCCAGCGGCCGTCGCGCTTAAGCCACCAGCGCAAAAAACCGAGGCTGACAAGAAAAGCGCCCCATATCGATAACATCGCCATGCCAAACATCAACCACGAAGGAATAATCAGCGCCTCCGGGTCTGACCAGACGCGATCGGAATCCAAGCCGGCCAATAGCCCAAGGAATGTAATCGCCAGCACGGCTTGCCAGCGTGGAAAGGCATAGCGCTCGAACGGGAATTTCTGAAGGAAGAATAACGGAAAAACAACCGACGGCATGGAAACTCCGTTTAATAAATCATACAAAGAATATTGATATGCCTCATCAGCCAAAAAACCAATTCTATCCACACAAAAGTAACTCGATCACCACCATTAGTGTGCAAAATGAAAAAAACAGAATATGAACAAACCAAAATAGAAACGATCCCGTTCCGGGATCGTTCCATTGAATAGACTTCAAATAATCAAGAAATTTCTTTTGTAGCCTAGACATAACCATACTACCTAAAATTATTCTACCTAATTGGATATTATTTACCCAATTAGGATAAAACAACTAGTAAATTTTATGGATTTAAAGTATGGTAATTCTTACTTTTCATATTTGTCAAGGTTTATAACCTAGCCGGAAATTTCAGTAAATAGACACTGAATTTTACTGATCACCTGAAATTCGTATCACCGCAGGCTCCCTAAAAAAACTGCGGAAGCGCCGACGTTTCGACGCTTCCGCAGCACGGGTCGTGCGGCCGCAAGTTATTAGGCGGCCTCAGAATGACTTCCGATTACTTCCAGAGATTGGCAATCCCCTGCAACGAAATCCAGCCAGCCCAGGCGGCAGTCGCCGCCGCCAGAATGCCAAAAATTTGCAGCCACATCGGGTGCGCGTAGTCACCGACGATTTTCCTGCTTTTCGCCGCTACCAGCATCACGCCAAGCGTCAGCGGCAAAATCAGGCCGTTGAGTGCGCCCACCAGCACCAGCGTCTGAACCGGCCGGCCAAATACCACGAATACGATCGTAGAAAAGGCAATGAACAACATGATGACGTAGGTGTTATACCTTTCGACCGCCGCCGACATCGAGCGCAAAAAGGACACGCTGGTATACGCCGCGCCGACAATGGAAGTGATTGCTGCCGCCCAAAGGACGAGGCCAAAAAACTTGTACCCCAGATTGCCTGCAGCATGCCGGAAAACGGAAGCCGGCGGATTGGCCGGGTCCAGCTTCAGACCTGCGGTCACGACCCCCAGCGCCGCCAGGAAAATAACGACGCGCATGACGCCGGTGATCAGGATGCCGGTCACGGCGGCGCGGTTGACGCGCGGCAGGTTTTCATGCCCCGTCACGCCCGCGTCAAGTAGGCGATGCCCGCCGGCAAACGTAATGTAGCCGCCGACCGTACCGCCGACCAGCGTAATCGTCGGCAACATCAGCGCGGCGTAATCATTGGGGAAGATGGATTTGACGATCGCCTCGCCGACCGGCGGATTCGAGGAAAACATCACGTAAGTGGCGAGCAGGATCATCAATCCGCCCAGGATTTTGGCGACCCGGTCCATCGCCAGGCCCGCTTCTTTCGAGGCAAAAATACCAATGGCGATAACGCCCGAGATAATGGCGCCGGTTTCAACGCTGATACCGAACAGCACATTGACCGCCATGCCCGCTCCACCCACATTGCCGATGTTAAAGGCCAGCCCGCCGGCGACAATCAACAGCGCGATGAGGTGCCCCAGGCCGGGAAGGACCTTGTTGGCGATGTCCTGACCGCGCATACGGCTCATCGTAATCACACGCCAGACGTTCATCTGCGCGCCGATGTCGATCACGATCGAAGCCAGAATGGCAAACGCAAAGTTGGCGGCGAATTTTTCGGTAAATACGGCCGTCTGCGTCAAAAATCCCGGCCCGACCGCCGAGGTGGCCATGATAAACGCGGCGCCAAGCAGCACCGACCAGTTGGTTTTGCCTTGCGTTTCGGCCTTGTGGATGACAGGTTCTGCCATATTTATCTCTCTCCCTTCAGCAAAAATTCGTAGGGTCATGAAAAAAGTTCATTGAAAGGCAGCCTTGGAACATTATTTTTCCCCACGCAAGAACAATGCGTTCCGCCACTGCGCCGTGTTGCGAAGGCGCGATCATAACTCTTCTATTGCAATTTCAGAAGCATCTTGTGCAATTCCGGAAGCCAGATGGCTCTATTTCTCGCTGGATGCGACACAAAAAGCAAATCACATGATCTGCGCGTATAGATCTCTGCGGATTGCCCGGGTTTGCCATCGAAACAGGCAGAATGAGCGGGCTGCCCAATGCCCACAGCCTGTACCGGATGTGTCAAAATACCGCCCGCACCGTCCCGCTTTTATCGACGCATAGCCCCGTAAAACCCGGCTGTTCAGGCGATAGCGGACACGGCGCCGGCGCGGGCATTTTCCCAACGCACGCTTTTGGCCAATCCGACAAATTTGACGATTCAGACAACCTGACCTTGACGCTGCGCAATCCCTGCCCGTATGACATCCGCCGCTCCCCGCCTTGAACTGCACAACATTACCAAGCGCTACCCGTCCGTCGTCGCCAACGAAAATGTCAGCCTGACGATCATGCCGGGGGAAATTCACGCGCTGCTGGGCGAAAACGGCGCGGGTAAGAGCACGCTGGTCAAAATCATCTACGGCGCGGTCAAAGCGGACGCCGGCACCATCCGCATGAACGGCGAGGCGGTCGATATCGACAACCCCGCGCAGGCGCGGCAAATGGGCATTGGCATGGTCTTCCAGCATTTCTCGCTGTTTGAAACGCTGACCGTCGCCGAAAATATCGCCCTGGTGTTGGACGAACCGTTCAACCTGCCGAAGCTTTCCGAGCGAGTCAAAGCCGTTTCCGAGCGCTATGGCCTGCCGCTTGACCCCGACCGGCGCGTGCACAGCCTATCGGTCGGCGAACGGCAGCGCGTCGAAATCGTCCGCTGCCTGTTGCAGAACCCGCAGCTCCTGATTCTCGACGAACCGACATCCGTACTAACGCCCCAGGCTGTCGAAAAGCTGTTTGAAACCCTGCGCCAGATCGCCTCTGAAGGCGTCTCCATCCTTTACATCAGTCACAAGCTGCATGAAATCCAGGCGCTGTGCGACAAGGCAACGATTCTGCGCAACGGACGCGTCACCGGCGCCGTGGTCCCGCGCGCAGAAACATCGGCATCGCTGGCGCGCATGATGATCGGCCGCGATCTGCCGGTCTGTCAGGCGCCGCCGTACACGGGCGAACGGTGGCCGATGCTGACCGTCGAGCACCTGAGCATTGATGCCGAAGGCCCGTTCGGCGTTTCCCTGCACGATATTTCGCTCACGCTCAATGCCGGTGAAATTCTCGGCATCGCCGGCATTTCCGGCAACGGACAGGCCGAGCTGATGGCAGCGCTCTCCGGTGAGCGGCCGGTCGGTAAGAAGACTATCCAGCTGGACGGCACCCCCATCGGCCACCTGAATGCCGGTCGACGCCGCGCCAAAGGGCTGGTCTACGTGCCGGAAGAACGCCTGGGGCGTGGCGCCGTGCCGCCGTTCTCGCTGAGCCGAAATGCCCTGCTGACCGCACACCGGCAAGGCATGAAACAGTGGGGGCTCGTCCATTACGGCAAGGCGCGAGACTACGCCCGCGCATGTGTCGAACGCTTCGACGTGCGCGGCGGCGATGTATCGACCAACGCCCGTTCGCTTTCCGGCGGCAATCTGCAGAAATTCATCGTCGGCCGCGAAATCATGCTGCGGCCCAAGGTCATGATCGTCGCCCAGCCCACCTGGGGGGTCGATATCGGTGCGGCGAGCGCGCTGCGCCAGGCATTGCTTGATCTTTCCCGTTCCGGCGTCGCCCTCCTCGTCGTCTCGGAAGAACTCGAAGAACTCTTTGAAATCAGCGACCGCATCGCCGTGCTCGCCCAGGGGCGGCTTTCGCCCGCACGCCCCAAGACCGCGCTCGACGCCGAAACGGTCGGCATGCAGATGGCCGGGCTGTTTACGCCGCCCGCAGCGCCGCAAAGCACAGCGGATGCCCAACCAGAAACGGCTACAGATGCCGCCAATCATGCATCTGCTTGAACCTCGCCCTTACCCTTCCCGGCTGATGCGCTGGCTGTCGCCGCTCATCGCCGTCATCGCCACACTGGTGACCGGTTCGCTGCTTTTTTGGGCACTCGGCAAACCGCCGCTCGAATCCTTCCATATCTTTTTTATTCAACCGCTGACCAGCAGCTACGGCTGGAGCGAACTGCTGATCAAGGCCTGCCCGCTAATCCTGATTGCGCAAGGGCTGGCGCTCGGCTTCAAGGCGCGCATCTACAACATCGGCGCCGAAGGCCAACTGATCGTCGGCGCGCTCGCCGGCGGCGGCGTCGCCATTGCCTGCGAAGGCAGCGATTCCGCCTGGATTCTTCCGGCCATGGTGCTGGCCGGCGCACTGGGCGGCGCATTCTGGGGCGCGATTCCCGCCCTGCTCAAAACGCGCTTTAACGCGCAGGAAACGCTGACGACGCTGATGCTTGCCTATATCGCCAACTACCTGCTCGCCTATATGGTCAATGGCCCGTGGCGCGACCCGGAAGGCATGAACTTCCCGCAGTCGATCATGTTCAGCGATCCGGCGCTGTTCTCGCCCCTGTTTGAAGGTTTGCGCGTTAACACTTCGGTTTTCATCACCCTCTTTGCCATCCTTGCTTTCTGGGCTTTCAACGCGCGCAGTTTCCTGCACTTCCAGATCGAGGTTGGCGGCTACGCGCCCGCCGCTTCGCGTTACGCCGGTTTTTCTGCCAACCGCACCGCCTGGTTTACGCTGGTGCTTTCAGGCATGGTCGCCGGCATCGCCGGCGTCGGTGAAATCGCCGGCCCGGTCGGCCAGCTCAATCTCAACATTTCCCCCGGTTACGGCTTTGCCGCCATCATCGTCGCCTATCTGGGGCGTCTGCACGCGCTCGGCATCATCGCCGCAGGGTTTTTGATGGCGCTGCTCTACCTCGGCGGCGAGGCCGCACAGGTCGCCCTGCAACTGCCGGCGGCAATTACGGGGATTTTCCAGGGCATGCTGCTTTTCTTTTTACTTGGCGCCGACGCCTTCGTCGATAACCGTCTGCGCCGGCCGCTCGCCGCATGAACACGACTGCATAACGCCATGATCGAACACATCGTCCCCATTCTGGCTGGTACGCTGGCCGCTGCCGTACCGCTGATTTTCGCCGGTCTGGGCGAACTCGTCGCCGAACGCACCGGCGTCATCAATCTCGGCGTCGAAGGCATGATGCTCGCCGGCGCCATTGCCGGGTTCGCCGCAGCCGTAGAAAGCGGACAGGGCGCGGCCATTGGCCTGCCAGCCGGGGCGTTGGCCGGCGCCGGCATGGCGCTAATCTTTGCTTTTTTCGCACTACTGCTGGCCGCCAACCAGGCAGCCTGCGGGCTGGCGCTAACGATTTTCGGCATCGGGCTGTCGGCCTTCATCGGTCAGCATTACATCAGCTATAGCCTGCCTGGGCTAAAGCCCTTCGCCATTCCGCTGCTTTCCGACATCCCGCTGCTCGGCCCGATACTGTTTAAGCAGGATGCTGTCGTCTACCTGTCGATCCTCACGTTCGCCGTCATCGCCTGGGGGCTGGCGAAAACCCGTCTCGGCCTGTTGCTCAAGGCCGTTGGCGAATCACCGGAAGCCGCGCACGCCATCGGCTATCCGGTCATTGGCATCCGCTTTGGCGCGACGCTTTTTGGAGGGGCACTGGCCGGCATCGCCGGCGCTTACCTGTCGACCGTCTATACGCCGCTGTGGGTGCAGAACATGAGTGCCGGCCGCGGCTGGATCGCCGTCGCGCTCGTCGTTTTTGCCTCCTGGAAGGCCGAACGGCTGATGCTCGGCGCGTATCTGTTCGGCGCCGTCACCATCCTGCAATTTCACGCGCAAGGGCTGGGCATTACGATTCCCGTGCAACTGCTCGCCGCCTTGCCCTATCTCGCCACCATCATCGTACTCGTCGTCATTTCGCGCGACCGCCGCGTGCTCCAGAACAACCTGCCCGCCTCGCTGGGCCGCTCTTTTCTGCCCTGAACCGCCTTAATGACGACGCTGCTGCTCAAGGATGCCGATCTGCTGGTGACGATGGATGCCGACCGGCGCGAAATTCCGGGGGGCGGCATTTTTGTCCGTGATGGCGTCATTGAAGCGGTCGGCCCGTCCGCCAGTCTGCCGACGCAGGCCGATGAAACGCTTTCGCTGGCCGGTTGCCTTGCCCTGCCCGGCCTCATCAACACGCACCACCACATGTACCAAAGCCTGACGCGGGCATTGCCCGGCGCACAGGACGCCGAGCTGTTCGCCTGGCTGCGCCGCCTGTATCCCGTCTGGGCGGGGCTGACGCCGGAAATGATCCGCGTCTCGACGCTAACGGCGATGGCCGAACTGATCCTTTCCGGATGTACGACGAGCAGCGACCATCTCTACCTTTATCCGAACGGCGCGCGGCTCGACGATTCGATTGAGGCCGCAGCGCAGATCGGTATGCGTTTTCACGCCGCGCGCGGCAGCATGAGCGTGGGAGAAAGCCAGGGAGGTCTGCCGCCCGACCGGCTGGTCGAAGATGAAAACACCATTCTCAAAGATACGCAGCGGCTGATCGAAACCTGGCACGACCCGGCGCGGCACGCCATGCTGCGCATCGTCGTTGCGCCCTGCTCGCCTTTTTCGGTCAGCTGCAGCCTGATGCGGGAAGCCGCGCGCCTGGCGCGCGCGTACGGTGTTTCGCTGCACACGCATCTGGCCGAGAACGACAACGATGTCGCTTACAGCCAGGAAAAATTCGGCATGACGCCGGCAGCGTATGCCGAATCGCTCGGCTGGACGGGCGCGGACGTCTGGCATGCGCATTGCGTCAAACTCGACGAGGCCGGCATCGACCTTTTTGCACGCACGGGAACCGGCGTTGCGCACTGTCCGTGTTCGAATATGCGTCTGGCCTCCGGTATCGCGCCGATTCCCGCCATGCGCCGGGCAGGCGTTCCCGTCAGCCTCGGCGTCGATGGCAGTGCCTCGAACGACGCCGCGCACCTGCTCGGCGAAGCGCGCCAGGCCATGCTCCTCGCCCGTGTCGGCTGCCAGCCCCATGCGGGGCCGGCGGCAATGAGCGCGCGGCAGGCGCTGGAACTCGCCACATTGGGCGGCGCCCGGGTGCTGGGGCGCGACGATATCGGCGCGCTGGCCCCCGGCATGAGCGCCGACCTCGTCGCTTTTCCTCTCGATACGCTGGCGCTGGCCGGAGCGGCCGTGCATGACCCCGTGGCCGCGCTGGTTTTCTGCGTGCCGCAACAGGTTCGTTACGCCATCATCAACGGCAAGCCCGTCGTGGCCGAGGGGCAACTGCTGCCGCTCGAACTGCCGGCATTGATCGCCGACCACAACCGGCTGGCCAGGCAGCTCATCCGTTCAACGAAGTCGTAAAAACAGGCGTAAGGACATTTAGGGTGATAAAAAGAGCTTGAAGCCTTATGCTGCAAGTCTTTAATGGGGATCCAAGGCTTTGAACAAAAAGTTGCCCTTTTTGCAGCGCAAAACAGATCAAGCAGAACGGCGCTTCGTCATCGATGTCAGCGATGGTAAATAGACCGCCGCGCAACTTGCAGCCCAGTATGGATGCAGTTCAAAAACCATCCATCCGCCGCCATCTCGCCCAAGCAGCCACCAAGACCCATCCCAAAAATAACCGGAGCGTATTGCCGCGCCAGGGTGAAGCATCACCGAATCACAGCCGCCGTGACCGAAGACACGCAATAATGCCTGCCCCGCAGCCCGCGTAAAATGGGCGTTTCCGGAGGGGCTGCCCGCCAGCCCAGTGTTTACGCGGGTTTCCGGCCTGCCTATCCGCAAGCCCAATGTTTACGGGGGCTTCCGGCCTACCTGCCTGCAAACGCCCGATTGACAAGGGCCGCAGAAGCAACCGACCGGGCTGAAACGCCCCAAAGACGCAGGGTCCGGAAAGGAGATTTGGCGGCATGAAAAGTCTTTTGCAGTGACATTACGGGCTGAAAAGGAGAATAGGGACGGTCTATAAAGAATTATTTCGCTCAAGAATGAGGCCTTGAGCATGAAATTTGGCCATTACCCCTAAAAACAGCCGGCGCCCTTATCTCAGCCTGAAGCCGCCGAAGAGACTCTTGCGCCCATCGTCGACCAGCGGTTCAAACGGGACGCCCATCCTGGACGAAGCCGATATAAGGATACGAGATCTATTCGACCGTTTGCTTCAAAGCCTCACGAATGCCGGCGCGCAGCGCTGAATTTCAATGCGCTTTGCCAAAAGATTTAAAGATTGCGGGGGTTCGGCTCAAAAGCCTTGCAGGGTTTCGATCGTGTGAATGACTTCCGGCGGCGCGGCGAAGCAGTGGCTAACGCAGCTCCGCCATTTCTGGAAATCCTCTGACGCCCGGAAGTCGACGGTATGGGCTTCCAGCGAGTTCCACTGGACGAGCAGGTGATACATGCAGGGGTTTTCGACAAAGCGCCTCAATTCCATACTCAGGCACCCTTTGGCGCGCCGGAACAATGGCGCAGCCTGGCGCACGCCCGCTTCAAATTCCGCTTCCATGCCCGGTTTGATGGAAAGCAGGCAGACTTCAAAAACCGTTGTTTGGTTCATTGGCTGTGTCATTTTTATATTTCCTTTTTTATGCCCTCAGATTCTCTGAGGCCAACCCACGCCGCGACAAGCAGAGGGCATCAAACATCGTGTCAGCCCCGTATTTCACGGGCTTTACTTTTTTGGTGATCTCCGCCCGTAAAAACCGCACGAAATTCCGCTCATCCGGCCTCCGCCTGGCAATTTTTCTTTAGCGGCGGCACAAAGGTGTAGTCGATATCCCAGGGGAAGTACACCCATTTATCCTGACGGAACTCCTTGACGCAGAGATCGACGACTTCCCGCCCCATCGGCTTGGCGTAAAGCGTGGCAAAGAAGGCCTTGGGTAACAGCTTGCGAATCATGCGCGCCGTCGCCCCCGTATCGACCAGATCGTCGATCAGCAGATAGCCTTCGCCGTCGTGCTCGACCCCCTTGAGAATCTTGACCTCGGTACGCATGATCTGCGCGCCCTGTCCGTCGTCGGACGCGGCCTCGTAGCTGGAAGCACAGATCGTATCGAGCAGGCGGATTTCCAGTTCGCGCGCAACCAGCGCCGCCGGAATCAGGCCGCCGCGCGCAATGGCAATGATGCCTTTGAACGGCCCCCGATCCATCAAGGCGCGGCACAGCAAGCGCGTATCACGGTGCAGTTCCGGCCATGAAATGACGATATCGTCTCGATAGGGGCTGATGAATGCATTTTCCATGCATGGATCCTTGAGTCAGAACTTGAATGAAAAATCAGCAACGACCGCACATGAACGGGCATATGGCAAGGCCCATGGCGTGCGGCAGGCCGGCTGCGCGGAGCCGAAAAACGTTCTCCGCGCGCAATGGTCATTTGGCCTTACTTGGGCAGATTGCCTTCGATGCCCTCGACGTAAAAATTGATCTGCTTTAACTCGGCGTCCGTATAGGTTTTGCCAGCGGGCAGCACTTCCTTGCCGGACTGATCCTTGAGCGGGCCGGCAAAGGGATGCAGGCTGCCGGTTTTAAGTGCATCGCGCCGCGCTTCTACCAGCTTTTTCACATCTTCCGGCAATTGAGGGCCGAAATAACCAACATTGACCGCGCCCTCTTTGACGCCCCACCAGATATTCGATGTTTTCCAGGCGCCGGCCTCAACGTCGGCAATGACTTTTTTGTAGATCACCTCCCAGTTGAGGACGGAGGCGGCCAATTGCGCCTTGCCGCCGAATTTGGTCATATCCGAGTTCCAGCCAAAACCGAGGATGCCTTTTTCCTGCGCTGTCTGGACGACGGCCGGCGAGTCGGTGTTCTGCATCAGCACGTCACTGCCCTGGGCAATCAGCGCCAGCGCCGCTTCACGCTCTTTGCCGGGGTCGAACCAGGAATTCACCCAGATGACGCGCGTCGTTACCTTCGGATTAACGCTGCGCGCGCCGATCGTGAACGCATTGATGTTGCGGATTACCTCAGGAATGGGAATCGAAGCGACAATGCCGAGCTTGTTGTTCTTGGTCATTTTGCCGGCGATGACCCCGAGCATGTAAGAACCTTCATACGTGCGCACGTCAAAAACGCCAAGGTTAGGCGCCGTTTTATAGCCGGTGGCGTGCATGAAGATGGTGTTTGGGAAGGCTTTGGCCACTTTGACCATCTGGTTCATATACCCGAACGATGTGCCAAAAATGACTTTGTAGCCCTTTTGCGCCAGATCGCGGAAAACACGCTCGGAATCAGCGGTTTCCGGCACATTTTCAACGAAAGTTGTCTTGACCCTGCCGCCAGAATGCGCTTCGAGCTGTTTGCGTCCTTCGTCATGCGAATACGTCCAGCCATGATCGCCTGTCGGGCCGATGTAAACAAAGCCGGCCTTCAGCGGCTCGGCAGCGTGCGCCAGAGCCACGCAGGAGGCGGCGATCAGCGCCGAAGCCAGGGTTTTGAAATGTGCCAGTGCCATAAATAGACTCCTTGATCTCGTCGAGAGTGATGAAGTCGGCTATTTTCCGGAACTTTCCGGATCTTGTACATAGCCGGGGAAGGTTTCTGGTGTGTGTTTTCGGCATATCAATGGCCAAAACGACATCCGCCGATTTTTACTCTATGGAAATCCCGCAGACAAAACACCAGCAAAGCAGCACGATGTTGCGCCGCCCTGGCGCCAGCGCATCGGTCAAGCTTGCCGGATGCTGATTCCCGGCTCTATCCCAACCCTGGTTTCAGCCTCTTTCCTAACCTATCCCCACATACGCGAAAGCACCGGCGCTCCCCGGCCTTGGTGAATAATCGTCATCACGACATGGCCGGCAACCAGCACAAGCAACACCCAACCTAGTTCGCCATGCCACTGGTTCCCGAGTTCGACCAGGAACTTGTTCCCCTGCGCCCTGCCGATCTGGCGGGCAATAGCCAACGCGGGAATGGCAATCATGAGGGCATACAGTGCCAGATGCCCGGCTCTGGCCGCCAGATTGTTCTTGGGACGATGCGACATTTGCGTCACAGCCCATAAAACACGCAGGACGATCAAAGCGGCCAGCACAAAACCGACCGTTTTGTGCATTCCCATAAGCGAGGATCTGAACTGTTTATCGATATTCCAGGCAATGGCCGTTCCGAACATAAAAAGATAACCCGCGGCCATAATCCAGTGAAAGCTGCGCGAAATGCTGCCATAGCGGTTTCTTGTATCGGTTTTCATCCTTGTCTCTCCTCGTTTCATGGAAGATTCTGGGCACGGAAGATTCAGCATTCAGGCCGTTCTCAAGGAGAGTATAAATCCTTAATTCATCTGCGCGCACCGTACCGGCCCTGGCCAAGCTCTTCCCTATCAGCGCCCGATTGTACGGTTATACGGCTGTACGATTCGGTGCGTTGAGCAATCCCGCCCGGCTGAGCACCCCGTGCTGGCGAAGATGCCGCAGCCTCAGCGAACGGCTTTGCCGCTTAGTTTTTCATCGACTGCACCGGTGCGGGGATGCGGCCGCCGCGCGCGATGAAGTCCGCACACGAGCCCGTCTTGACCGGCATGATCGGCGCGTAGCCGAGCAGGCCGCCGAATTCGACGCGTTCGCCCACGCCTTTGCCCGGTACGGGGATGATGCGCACGGCAGTGGTTTTGCTGTTGATCATGCCGATGGCAGCTTCGTCGGCGATGATGCCCGCAATGGTCGCCGCCGGGGTGTCGCCCGGCACGGCAACCATGTCGAGGCCAACGGAGCACACTGCCGTCATCGCTTCGAGTTTGTCCAAGGTGAGGATGCCGCTGGCAGCGGCGGCAATCATGCCTTCGTCTTCGGAGACGGGGATGAAGGCGCCGCTCAGACCGCCAACGGCGGATGAGGCCATCATTCCACCTTTTTTCACCGCGTCGTTCAGCAGGGCAAGGGCGGCGGTGGTGCCGTGTGTGCCGCAGACGCTGAGGCCCATCGCTTCGAGAATGCGGGCAACGCTGTCGCCGACGGCCGGGGTGGGCGCAAGCGAGAGGTCGAGGATGCCGAAGGGGATGCCGAGGCGTCGCGCCGCTTCTTGACCGATGAGTTCGCCAACGCGGGTAATTTTGAAGGCGGTTTTTTTGACGACTTCGGCGATTTCGGTGAGGTTCTTGCCGTCGCAGTGTTGCAGCGCCGCTTGCACCACGCCCGGCCCGGAGACGCCGACGTTGATGACGGCGTCCGCTTCGCCCGCGCCGTGGAAGGCGCCCGCCATGAAGGGGTTGTCTTCGACGGCGTTGCAGAAGACGACGATTTTGGCGCAGCCGAAGCCTTCCGGGGTGATGGTGGCGGTGTGCTTGATGGTGTCCGCCGCGAGCTTGACCGCGTCCATATTGATGCCGGCGCGGGTACTGCCGATGTTGATGGAGGCGCAGACGATGTCGGTCGTGCGCATCGCTTCCGGGATGCTGGCGATCAGGACGCAATCGGCAGGCGAGAGGCCTTTGTGCACCAGGGCGGAGAAGCCACCGATGAAGGAGACGCCGATGGCTTTGGCGGCTTTGTCCAGCGTCTCTGCCACGCTCACATAGCTGTCCGCCCCGGTCGCGGCAGCGATTTGCGCGATCGGCGTGACGGCAATGCGCTGGTTGACGATGGGCACACCGTATTTGGCGGAGAGTGCCGTAGCGGTTGCGACCAGGTCTTTGCCGACGCGGGTGATTTTGTTGTAGATATTGCGGTTGAGCGTGTTGATATCGGGCGAGATGCAGTCGTGCAGGTCAATGCCGATGGTGATGGTGCGCACATCAAAGTTTTGCTCGGACACCATGCGGATGGTTTCGAGGATTTCGGTGGAATGAATTTGCGTCATGGGTTTCTGTGATGAATGGGTTGAATGCTGCACGGTGATACCAATTCCAGGAATTGGGCCGGGAAGGCGGCGCGCCGCGGACAGCATATGAGTACAGCAAAGCGCGCCAATACACTCAGATTGTTTTCTGAGATAGGTATTAAACCCGGTGCATGGCGTTGAACAACTCTTCATTCTGCATGCGGATATCCAGCGCGAGCGCCTGGCTGGCCTGCGCGAAGATGTCGAGCATTTCCTGCCGCGATTTTGGGCATTGCGCAGTATCGACCAGAATGATCATGGTAAAGAATTCGCCCATCAACTGCTGGCTGATATTGAGGATATTGATTTGGTTTTCGGCCAGCAGTTTGGATACGTCGTAAACAATACCAATGCGGTCTTTGCCGATGACGGTAATGACGGAATGGTTCATCACATCTCCTGATTCGTGAAATTTTGGTTTTTGGCAGCCTGGTCGATCCAGTCGAACAGTTCGTCCAGATCGTAATCGCCGCTGTGCGGCACGTCCCACGGCAGGGCGAAATCCACGCGCTTGCCGCTGTTTTGCAGCTTGGCGGCAAGGATGGCGGCGATGGCCAGCGAGGTATCGCTATCGGCGGTGCCGACGCGGATGCGCCAATGCTGCGGCGACGTGTGCGAACCGATGAAGGGCATCGGGTTCATCAGCTGCACGGTATGCGGGTCAGCCAGCGTAGCCTGTGGGTCGGTACGGTGTTGGTAGGAGAAAGCGGTGAAGTGCTGTTTGTCGATGGTGGCGGTGCCGAACAGTTGGTTCTCGCCGCTGCTCAAGTCCAGCGCGTCGAAGGCGGGCGGAGTTTTCTGGCGGCCGGTAGCACGGGCATAGGCGACAAAATTCACGGCGCGGACTTTGCCGTTGCGGAGGGTGAGCCAGTTGCGATCGCTCAGGTCTTTGCCGGCATCGAGCTGACCCTGGGCGGACTGTCGCAGGAAGGAGGCGACATAGTTTTTAAAGCTGCCATTACCTTGCGCATTCAAGCGCAGCCGGCGGCCTTGTGGGTCGCGCAGGTTTAGGCTATTCACATAGGCAGGGAACCGGGCTTTGAGACGACCTGAAACCTGGATTTGCGCCTTGGTAAGCGTGCCGCTGACCAGTTTGCGCTCGGCATGGTAATCGAGCATGGAGGCGTCCATTTTTTGGTAGTTGTTCACGCCGTTGAACTGCCATTCGTAGGCGGCATCGGCATGATCCAGAATGGAAATCGGGCAATAGGCGGAAACGGCGAAAATATGGTCTTTGGCCGGTGCCGCGCCGAGCTGTTGCAGATAGGGTTCGTAGTCGGCCTGGTTGCCGGTGGCGCCGAGCAGCACAGACAACGCCCCACCGGCGCTGGTGCCGTTGGAGATGATTTTTTCGGCATCGCCGGCCATCACTGCATCGTTGAAGCGCAGGTAGCGCACAGCGGCTTTCAAATCGACAATGGCGGCGGGCGCTTTGCCGGTGGCGGCGGTGCGGCCGCGCGCGCCGGGCGATGCCACGACATAGCCTCTGGCCAGGGCAGCCTGCATGGCGTCAATCTGCCCGGCCTTGCGCGGGCCAAAACCACCCTGCCCCGGCACACCGGCGTTGGCCGGCATATAGCCGCCGATTGAGTTGGGCAGGAAGATGGGCGCGGTTTGCGCGGTGTAGCCGTTGATACTGCCGCCGTTGAAATAGGCTTCCGGAATGTAGATGTTGATGGTTTCGTGAGCCGCGTCGACAGGATTTTTGACATAAACGATATTTTCAAACGCTCGGTAACGTATCGTTTGTCCGCCGACCTGCATCGTTTTATCTACATATTTCTGACCGGCAAAATCAAGAGGCTGCGTGTTTTCACGCTTGACGAACGGCGTACTGCACGCCGCAAGCCCCAGCCCGGCAACGGTCAGTATCGTGGCTTTGAATTTCATGGAACCCCCCACAAAAAATAGGATATCTCTAGGATACACAAACCCAAACCAGATAGGCATCTGGCAAAACCGGGATCACACGGCTTTGCGTTTTCCTGTGTATTGCAGATACATCATGTCCTGCATCAATTGCCTCAAGCAATCTGGCATAAATATCCTCCAGAACCCTTGAGACATCGCCATCTCCAGGCCACATCCAAATTTCCAGGCAATATGCAATGCAGCCGGACAAACCATCTCCGTGCGACAGCGCAATGTAGCCACAAAGCAATGTGTTTACCGGCATTCGCCGGAAAACCGGCCAAACGCAACCAACGCCTTCTCGGTACGAAAAAGTCTGGCAGTCGAAAGGCCACGAGGCCTGTGTGCGCTATAATCCGCCTGCCTTGGCAGCGACCGGGCGCATCGAAGTGACTGCGGTTTATGGCGTGTCTGAGCCTCTTGTACTTCCACTGCTGGATGCGACACGCATTGATTTTCCATTTCGCCGTATGGCGGTCAAACTCAGGTCATACGGATGATTTATAGAAAACTTTTCCATCGACTCAGTACCCGTATCTTTCTTTGCCTGTTTACCGTTGTGCTGACCGGCTGCGCCAGCCTCGGCCGGACAACCTGCAATACGACATCGGAAAACAGCGAAGAATGCCCTCCCCGCAAAGGAACGACAGCCGACTATCTATACCCGGCCCCCATCCTGACGCCTTTGCAGAGCTACGAGGTTCCGGCATTACCGATCAATCTGCCGACTGTCGATCTGACCAGCGAAACGGATAATATTTTTTCCCGCATCCGCAAGGGCTTTTCCATGCCGGACATCAACAACGACCTGGTACTGGAACACCAACAGCGCTACCTCAATCAGCCCGATTACCTGCGCCGCATGGTTGAGCGCGGCGCCCCCTACCTCTATCACATCGTCGAAGAAATCGATCAGCGCGGTATGCCCATGGAGCTGGCACTGCTACCGATGGTGGAAAGCGCCTACAACCCGATGGCCCATTCGCCCGCCAAAGCGTCCGGTTTATGGCAATTTATCCCGACAACCGGCAAACGCTACAATCTCGACCAGAATTGGTGGAAGGACGAGCGCCGCGACATCATCGCCTCGACGGCCGCCGCGCTCGAATACTTGCAGGAAGTCTATGAAATGCACGGTGACTGGCATCTGGCGCTGGCTTCTTACAACTGGGGGGAAGGCGCCGTCGCCCGCGCCATTGCCAAAAACAAAGCACTCAACCTGCCGACCGATTACCTGAACCTGAGCATGCCGAATGAAACGCAAAATTACGTACCCAAGCTACAGGCGCTGAAAAATATCTTCAGCAATCCGGAAACGCTTAAGGAACTTGGCATCCCGCGCATCCCCAACCGCCCCTATTTCACAACGGTTACCAAGCCGGTCAACATTGATGTCAAACTGGCCGCACAGTTTGCCGGTATTCCAGTGCATGAATTTCTTGCGCTCAATCCGGCGCACAACCGCCCCGTAATCGTCTCCGACTCGCCGATGGTCATTCCCGCAGAAAAGTACGACCATTTTGTCAGCAACCTGGAAGCGCACGAACAGAAGCAAAAACCGCTTTCTTCATGGCAGTCCTATACCCTGCGCCCCGGCGACCGCCTGGAAAAAATCGCACCGCGCTTCGGCATGACCGTCGCCAACCTCAAAGCAATCAATGGCATCCACGGACGCATTCGGCTCAAACCGGGACTCACGCTACTGGTGCCCAGCAACGGCGGCGCAAAAGAGATCGACCCGACCACGATGGTTGCCCAGCCACGCTTCCCCAGTGCTGACTTGCAGCCGGCAACGCGCACCTACAAGGTACGCAAAGGTGACACCCTGTTTTCCATCGCCAAGCGGCACGGCATGAGCGCCGACGAGCTGAAACGCCGGAATCACCTGAAAAACATGGAAATCAAGCCAGGAACAACGCTCGTCGTCCTGGCAACGGAGCAAAAGGCCAGCAAGCCCGCTCCACAAAAAGGCAAATCATCCGCTTCTGCAAAGAAAAGCAGGCACCCAGCCTCTTCACAAAAACAGAACGCCAAGAAAGCACCCACACCCCGCAAGAATGCCGCACAGGCAAGCAAACCGGCAAAACGTAAGAAATAAAGGCACCGGCTCGAACTTGGCTTCCTTGGTTACATACTTCGCCTCATACTGGCGAGGGCATGTCGTGTAGCAGGACAACGCCGTGTGGGACTCGGTATTATAGGTTCGTGCCGTGCAGTCTGTTGAGCTGTTGACGGGTACGCTCCAGCTTAGCCTTGACTCTGGCGATGCGCGCGCGTGAGCGCTCGGTGCCAAGCTGCTTCGAAATGCTGATTATCAAAGCACTGAGGCTTTTCATTACCTCGTACTCCTCGAACGTCGGCGCGGCGTTTAATTTGACAACGTTGCTCTTTGTTCTACGCATTTTGCGTCTCCAGTTGGTTGCAATATTCCCCTCAACTGCCACGACGCCTACGGCTACGAAAGCGCCAAGGCGCAATACGCCCCGTTTGACCGCCTGCAAGACCCCGATCCCACCACCCGCGCCACCTCGCCCGCGTCATCACCGGCACCTGCGGCGCGGGGCAGAATGCCTATGTGACCATCAATAACAAGGCGGAAAGATCTGCACCGTTGTCGGTGGAGGAGTTGGCAAGACTGATGACAAAGGGGATGTTGAGGAAAAGGCTGCTCTAGTTAGTAGCTAGAACTTCTTTTGCACCATTCACTACCCTCGAGATTGCCGCCGCATATTCTCTACTGCCATTACTAAATCGACTTCCTCTTTGGGGTGAGCCCAGCGTATCCAAAATGGAATTGTCGCGCTACGTGGCTCGTACTTGGGCTTCGATATTTTGATGCGAGTTGGCAATAAAGTAGCATCACCCACTACAACAGCCTCGCCCACATCCAGCGTCGGCAATACCTCCATCAACCCTTCAAGGCTTTCCGGCAAGAGTTGTTTCACAACCGATTGGTCTGTCTTGTTGGCAAGGCGCAAGCTGATGATATTGCTGCACTGGCTAAGAATAGTTGTACTAACATCCGAAGGACGCTGACTGACTACCATCAATCCGACGCCGTATTTGCGGCCTTCTTTAGCGATGCGCTCGTAGTTCTCCAAGGCGCGCTTTTCCAGCGGCCCGGTGGATGCTGCACTGCTTGGCAGGTAGAGATGCGCCTCATCGCAGACGATGACAATCGGGTGGCGCGCATCGCCGTCTTCGCCTGGGCTACTCCAGAACTGGATTTGGTAGATCAGTCGCCCGACCAGGCCCACCACCACCGGCAGGATGTCCGAGGGAACTTCGGAGAAGTCGATGATCTTGATGCCGGGATTGACGCTATCTTTGATCTTACCCGTGCCGAGCAGCTTTTTCGCGAGATCGTGCAGCGCCTCGTAAGTCTCGTACTCCTCGGGCGCTTGATACATGAACGCGTAGCGGCGGTCGCTCATTTTGGTTTTCAAGCGAATGAGGAAGCGCGAGAGCTTGCCGTTCAACGGGCCTTTCTCGGTTCTGGGTTGGCCTTTACGTGGGCCACTTGCATAAGTCTCCCCGGTATCAATAGCTTCATCGTTTTTGTCGTCCAACGATTGGACAAGATCAGCAAGCCGATATGGTACTGGTGTATCTACGGTGAAGCCTTCCAGCAGATCCGGCTTGCCAAGCTCAGTGATAGCATCCCGCTTCATCACCATGACGGAATCCATCAACGCAAGTGCCTGATTGGGTGCGTTGTCCCCCGAACGATCTACAAACACCGATTGCATCTCGTCATAGGTCAACAGCCAGAAGGGCAGGAAAATCGCACCGTCTTTTTTGGTCTTGATGTCGCCAATGCCCGCAATGTGGTAATGCGAGGCGAACTTCATGCTCGAATATTCCCCATGCAAATCGAGGACGACAATATTGGCATGCGGTAGTTGTGCAGACTGTTCCAGGATGGAAGCGACTGTGAAGGATTTCCCCGAGCCCGTACTACCCAACAGCGCTGCATGCCGCTGGAAAAGTTTGTCACCGTCGATGTAGGCGCTGGCCTTGCCATCCAAGGTGTAAGCGCCAACCCTGAGTGGGGCTACCGCATCCGTCTTCGACGATGCGCTCAAGATGCCCATGAAATCTTCGAGAGATTTTTCTTCAATGGGGAACACCGGTCGGTTGATCTCAGGCAGAACGAAGACGGCGCGCGTGAAAGTGTCTCTGCGTTGTCCATCACGAGCACGATAGGTACCAACTAGGCTGACTGACACGCCGTTTTCCTCTTGGGGAACATCTGCCAGAGCGGCTGGCAAGTCGGCTTCGGGAAGCGTCTGGAGTTCCACCGGATGCCGCCAAACCCTTTCGATGATGCCGATCAACCATTCATCCCCCATCGATTGGATGGCAACCAAGCGGCCGACACGCGCTTTTTGCAAGCGCTGACCATCCGTCACCCGCACGGTGATACGTGAGGTTTCAACGCTGCGAACTTCGCCCAATGACTGATCGTCGGTGAAATTAAAAATACTCATCCTTGTCTCACTCCACAAATTTTTTCAAAAAATCATCCAATTGCCAGAGCGGCGCTGGAGAATTCAGCTCTCCCCCATTCCAGTGACAAACTGAGCCGTCTTCATCTTTGAATATGGCGATTACGTGCGAGTGTTCGCTAAGCAGCTGTTTAATGTTCGGGGTTGGGGTACGCGTGAGAATGATCGCGGGCATACCTGTTGCTAGACGACGCTTAATGACGCCTTGTAAATGGTCGTCATTGAAACCAAAGCCGATACACAAAAGCGCCTCAGCATCGTTGAGTGCCGCATTCATCGCGGTACGCATTTCGTCAAACAGCGTATTAACCAGTGCGTCTTGGTACTTTGACGGACCTGGAACAACAATAGCTCGGCCTGTAGTGGAAGTATCGTTGAGTACCTCCATCGGCCCACCATCGGTGACTAACCAACTAATGGAACCGTGGGGCTTGTAGAGGCGCACGGTTTTGCAAAGCCTGTGATCGAATTGCTGGTGACGCTTTTCCGATACTAAGACTCGGTTGTATTGATTCTGGAATATTGGTCGAGGGCGCAGTTTGCGCCGACGAAATCCCGCGAAACCTGTATCAAGGGGCAGCTCTGCTAGATCACAAAACAACTCTAGTAGTGTGTCGTAGTTTGTCGTGATGACGTGAATACCTTCCGCATTCTGTGGCGAACCATCGAACAATTGCTTCAGAAGGCGTAACGGTGCGTGCCCACCCGCAATTTTTTCATCAAGGATCTTTGCCTCTGCGGTGATAGAGCGACCAAGAATCAGCTTCGCAGTTTCATCACGCAGGACTGACACAATCTCTCCCCCTTCCGCCGTGCCAAACGGAATTCCATTCAGACCTACCTCAAGATTTCTCTTGATCGCTTCAACTGATTGCGTCCAAGCACTCCTTGCCCCATCAGTGGACAGAGCATCATACACAGCGGTTGCCAAATGCTCTGCTAATTCACCCATGCCGGGAAGACCATAACCGCAGGAGAAGCCAGAGCCGACAAGGAGCACTGGTGCTTTGCGAAAAGCATCTTGTATTTCTGTAAAAAGCTCGTCAGGCAAATCCGTTGTCATATCACGATCTCTTATTTGGTCAGCTCAACGAATACCTCGTAATCATTTGATCTGCTAATGATGGACGATTTCTCTAGCTCTAACCAGAGTATCTAAGCTCATCCTCACTCCCACTCAATTGTTGCGGGCGGTTTGCTGGAGACGTCATAGGTCACGCGGTTGATGCCGCGCACTTCGTTGATAATCCGGGACGACACCTTTTTCAGCAGCGCATACGGCAGTTCGGCCCAGTCGGCGGTCATGAAGTCGCTGGTTTGCACGGCGCGCAGGGCCACAACGTAGTCGTAAGTGCGGCCATCTCCCATGACGCCGACGCTCTTGACCGGCAAGAAGACGGTGAAGGCCTGGCTGGTGAGGTCGTACCAGCTTTTGCCGCTGTTCGGCTCGATGGTGGAGCGCAACTCTTCGATGAAGATGGCATCGGCCTGGCGCAGCAGGTCGGCATATTCTTTCTTGATTTCGCCCAAGATGCGCACGCCCAGGCCCGGACCCGGGAAAGGGTGGCGGTAGACCATGTCGTGCGGCAGGCCCAGCGCCACGCCCAGTTCGCGCACTTCGTCTTTGAACAAATCGCGCAGCGGCTCCAGCAGTTTCAGGCCCAGCTGTTCGGGCAGGCCACCGACATTGTGGTGGCTTTTGATGACGACTGCTTTTTTGCTTTTGGCACCGCCGGATTCAATCACGTCGGGGTAGATGGTGCCCTGGGCGAGGAAGGTGGCGCTTTTGACGGCTCGACCGCGGTCAATGCCTGATTCTTGTCCTGCGCCGCTGGCCTTGAGTTTTTCCGCTTCGGCCTTGAAGACATCGACGAACAGCTTACCGATGATTTTGCGCTTTTGCTCGGGGTCGGCCACGCCTTTGAGCGCATCGAGAAAGAGCTGGCTAGCATCCACGCGCACCACTTTGGCCTGCAGCTTGCCGGCAAACATGTCCATGACCATGTCGCCCTCGTTGAGGCGCAGCAGACCGTGATCAACAAACACGCAGGTGAGCTGATCGCCGATGGCGCGGTGAATCAACGCAGCGGCGACAGATGAATCAACACCGCCCGACAGGCCCAAGATGACTTCTTCATCGCCCACTTGCGCGCGGATTTTTTCTACCGCTTCTTCGATGTGGTCGTGCATGATCCAGTCGGGCTTGGCGGCGCAGATGTCGAGCACAAAGCGCTCCAGCATCGCCCTGCCCTGCACGGTGTGCGTGACTTCTGGGTGGAACTGCACGCCGTAGAAGCGCCGCGCCTCGTCAGCCATGCCAGCGATGGGGCAGCTGGGCGTGCTGGCCATGACTTTGAAGCCTTCAGGCAAATTGGTCACTTTGTCGCCGTGGCTCATCCACACTTTCAGCATGCCATGGCCTTCGGGGGTGTGGAAGTCTTGAATGTCTTTGAGCAGCGCAGTGTGACCGTGGGCGCGCACTTCGGCATAGCCGAATTCGCGGGTGTTGCTGCCCTGCACTTGCCCGCCCAGTTGCTGCGCCATGGTCTGCATACCGTAGCAGATGCCGAGCACGGGCACGCCCAGCTCGAACGCGGCATCGGGCGCGCGATCGTCCACATCGTACACGCTGGCGTGTCCACCAGAAAGGATGATGCCCTTGAGATTGCCATCGGCCGCAAACTGGCGCACCCAGTCGCTGCTCACGTCGCAGGGGTGCACCTCGCAATACACATGCGCTTCGCGGATGCGGCGGGCAATGAGTTGCGTGACCTGAGAGCCGAAATCGAGGATGAGGATTTTGTGATGAGACATGCCTGCCGCCTTCAATAAAAATGCGGGCTGCCGCCATGCCCATGCCTGTCAGCAACCCGCAAAAGATAAGAACCTAAGACCTGCTACTCCGCGCGGTAATTGGGCGCTTCCTTAACAATCTGCACGTCGTGGACATGCGATTCACGCACGCCCGCGGCGGTAATTTCGACGAAAACCGCTTTTTCATGCATATCGGCAATCTGCGCGCATCCCAGATACCCCATCGATGAGCGCAAGCCGCCGAGCAATTGATGAATGACGACCAAAACCGGCCCCTTGTAGGGGACGCGCCCTTCGATGCCTTCCGGCACAAATTTCTCGATATTGCCCGTGCCTTCCTGGAAATAACGATCTGCCGCACCCGCAGCCATGGCACCCAGCGACCCCATGCCACGATACGATTTATAGGAGCGCCCCTGGTATAGCTCAACCTCTCCCGGCGCTTCTTCTGTACCGGCAAACAGGCCGCCGAGCATCACGGAATTAGCACCTGCGGCAATTGCCTTGCAGATATCGCCGGAATAGCGGATTCCGCCGTCGGCGATCATCGGAACGCCCGTATTTTTCAGGGCGTCAGAGACATTCTGGATAGCCGTGATCTGCGGCACGCCGACGCCGGCAACGATGCGTGTCGTACAGATCGATCCTGGACCGATGCCGACCTTGACGCCATCTGCGCCGGCATCGACCAGCGCCAGCGCCGCATCGCCCGTGGCAATATTGCCGCCGATGACATCAATGTGCGGAAATGTCCGCTTAACCCAGTGCACGCGCTCCAGCACGCCTTGTGAATGCCCGTGCGCAGTATCGACAACGATCACATCGACGCCCGCTTCGGCAAGCAGCGCCACACGCTCTTCGGTCCCCTCGCCCACACCCACGGCCGCACCAACGCGCAGCCGGCCGGTGGAATCTTTGCAGGAGTTTGGATGCTCCGTCGTTTTGATGATGTCCTTGACCGTAATCAGGCCGCACAACTCAAATGCATCATTGACCACCAAAACGCGTTCAATGCGATGTTTGTGGATCAGTGCCTTACCCTCATCAATACTGGCGCCTTCGTGTACCGTCACCAGGCGCTCGCGCGGCGTCATGATGTTGCGGATAGGCTGATCAAGCTGGGTCTCGAAACGCAAATCGCGGTTGGTGACAATGCCGACGACCTGCCGCCCTTCCAGTACGGGAAACCCGGAAATCCGGTGTTGTCGGGATAGATCCAGCACTTCGTGCACGGTCATTGAGGGAGACACGGTAATCGGGTTCTTCAGCACGCCCGATTCAAAGCGCTTGACCCGTACCACCTCGGCTGCCTGTGCCTGGGGTGAAAGATTTTTGTGGATAATGCCAATGCCGCCTTCCTGCGCCAGCGCAATCGCCAAACGGCTTTCCGTCACGGTGTCCATAGCTGCCGAAACGAGCGGCATATTCAAGCTAATATTGCGCGTCAGGCGTGTTTTCAGGCTGACTTCGCGCGGGAGAACGGAAGAATGAGCGGGGATGAGCAGTACGTCGTCGAACGTCAGCGCTTTCTGCAATAAACGCATGGGCTTTGCTCCTAGGTCACAAATCGGTATTATACCGTATATGCCTTATGAATCAGGACGAACGCCATGACACACTTCTCCATGAAACACGTGTTTATTGCTTGCGCAGCGACCGTCTTCGCCGTTGCGGCCAATGCCCAGATTTTTCAATGGAAAGACGCCAAGGGCAAGACCGTTTATTCCGACAAACCCCCGCCCGGAGGCATTACACAAAAGCGCGTAATTACGTCCAAGGCACCTGCCGCACCGGCTGCGAACCCCACGACAACGCTCGCCGAAAAGGACATGGCTTTCCGCAAGCGCCAACAAGAAGCGCAGGAAAAATCTAGCCAAGAAGCGCAAGACCAGAAAGCGCTTGCCCAGAAAAAACAGCGTTGCGACAACATTCAGCGTAACGCCCGCGTACTTGAGTCAGGCGTGCGCATTGCGCAGGTCAACGATAAAGGGGAACGCTACTTCCTGGAAGACAAAGAGCGTAAGGCGGAACTGGATAAGACGCGCCAAGCTTTGCAAGAAGCCGAATGCCAATAAAACCAATAAGACGGCAACAAGGTAGTTGAATGCGGTAACGCGGCGCTGCCCGCAAACCCGCGTAAACAGGGCATCCCAGAGGGGTGCCCTGAGGCTTTCTGAAGCCCTTTATCCACGGGCATTTCCGGCGGTCAAACCACCCTTCTCCGTAGATAAGCGCTTGGAAAGATGGGCAAAAACTAGCAGCCTGGAGCCCCTTTATCCACGCGGGTTTCCGAGGTGGCGCTCGGAGATGCCCTATTCACGCGGACTCCGGAGGCGCCCATCGGCACATGCCCTTCTAGTTTTCGGGCGTTCCTTTGGCAACGCCCGCCCCGCCCTCCGCCTCGCCGGCGCCTTTTTTCGTGGCTTTACTTTCCGCTGCGCGCTGCTTACGGACTTCTTTTGGATCCGCAATCAGTGGCCGGTAAATTTCGATGCGGTCGCGGTCATGGAGCACCGCATCAGGCTTGGCCAGCTTCGCAAAAATACCGAGCTTATTTTTTTCCAGATCAATTTCGGGATATTTTTCGAGGATACCCGACTGTTCGATGCCCTGCCTGACCGTCGCCCCCTCAGGGAGATGAAACGAAAAAATCTTCTGCTCGTCTGGCAAGGCATAGACGAGCTCGACGCGAATTTGACCAGCAGGATCAGACATACCCTTCTCCATAAACCTCATTGGCACGCTGGGCAAACGCATCGACCATCGTATCGCAGATATGTCCGAAGACCGAGCCAATAACTGCGTTAAACAATCTGCCGGAAAATTCGTACCCTAAGCGGAAGTCGATCTTACAGGCATTTTCCGCCAGCGATTTAAAATGCCAGAGGCCTTCGAGCTGGTGAAACGGACCATCGACCAGTTTCAAGCGCATGGATTGCGGAGGCTGCTTGTCGTTCCTCGTCGTGAAATGCGCCCTGGCCCCCAGATAATCGACATACAACGTCGCTACGGTACTGGCTGCATCCCGGTGACTGACTTCGGTGCGCGCGCACCAAGGCAGGAAGTCCGGATAGGCTTCGATATCCTCGACCAGGTCAAACATCCGCTGCGCTGAATGCGCAATCAAGAGCGACCGCTCAACCTTCACCATGTACCGCCCGACTCCGCCAATCACGTAAAATTGCATTCTAGCATCGGCTTTTCGCCCAACCGAACCATCAGGAACATTTCATGAGCATCCTCACCAACAAAAAAGCCTTTCACGATTACTTCATCGAAGAGCGCTTTGAGGCCGGAATCGCACTCGAAGGCTGGGAAGTCAAGGCGATCCGGGCGGGACGTGCCAATATCAAGGAATCTTACGTCGTCGTCCGCAATGGCGAGTTGTTCATTTTTGGCATGCACATCACGCCGCTGGCCGAAGCATCGACACACATCAAGCCGGATCCGCTGCGCACGCGCAAATTGCTCCTGCACGCCAGCCAAATCAACCGCTTGATCGGCAAGGTAGAACGCGCCGGTTATGCCCTAATTCCGCTTGATCTGCATTTTTTAAAGGGTCGCGTCAAGGCCGAGGTCGGCCTCGCCAAGGGCAAAAAACAGCACGATAAGCGCGAGGCGGAAAAAACCCGCGACTGGGAACGCGAAAAGGCGCGCCTGATGCGGGTTAATTGACCCCCTCTGAACCCGGCGTGGATAGGCCATCTCCGGGCAGGCACCCTGAACCCCGCGTGGATAGGGCTTCTCCGGGCACCCCTCTGGAGATGCCCTGTTTACAAGGGCCTCAGGGCACCCTTTTGCGAGACGCCCACCCGCGCTGCCTGACCGTTTCGAACAAACAGATGGCCGCCGCCGCCGCGACATTGAGCGATTCCGTCGCACCAGGCATAGGAATGCGAACGCAGCAGCTCACGCATGCCGCCACCGCCGGCCGGATTCCCTGGCCTTCATTGCCAAACACCCAGGCAATCGGGCGCATGGATTGCGCCAGATCAATTCCGTCGAAGGCGTCCGTGCTAAAGAGCGGATGCGAAGCAGCATTCAGCGTTGTCGCCAGCGTCCGTCCGCAATAGCGGTTGATGAAGGCGCACAAATCAACATTTTCATGGATGGACAAAAGAAAATGTGCGCCCATTGCCGCCCGCAGGACTTTCGGGGACCAGGCCTGCGCACAATCCGCCGTCAAGAGCGCCTGGCTGAACCCCGCCGCTGCGGCGCTGCGCAGAATCGAACCGACATTGCCCGGGTCTTGAATGCCATCGAGCAGAACAGCATCGCTTGCTGCATCGGGTGCCGTTGGGCAGGACGGTCGCGTTGCCAGCGCCAAGATCCCGCTGGGTGAGCGGACAAACGCGAGTTCGTCGAACAAACGGTCAGCCAGCACGGTGACAGGCACGTTCGCCGGCAACACAGCCAGATACCGGGCAACCTCCGGCTTGTCTTGCGCACTGTCGGCGATAACGATTTCTTCCAGCCGACTGCCCAAACGAAGGCAGCTTTCGGTATAGCTTTCGACCAGATGCATGCCGTCAAGCACGATGATGCCCGCCGCCCGCCGTGCGTGCCCGTTGTGGCAGATTTTTTTCAGCGCCTTGAAATGCGGGTTATCCCGCGAGACAAGGCTTTTGACGCGCTGCTTCATAGCAAGGCCAGTTGTGCGACGGGCGAGAAGCTACGCCGATGCGCCGGCGTCGGGCCATACTGGCGCAATGCGACAAGATGGGCGGCTGTCGGGTAACCTTTATGGCGGTCAAAGCCGTACATCGGATAAATCACATGCAAAGCTTCCATGCCCGCGTCACGCGCCGTTTTAGCCAAAATCGACGCGGCGGCGATGGCCGCTACTTTGCCGTCACCGCCAACGATGGCCTCCGCCGGGCAATCCAGTCTCGGGCATTTATTGCCATCGATCAGCGCCCTGCACGGAGGGGGCGAGACTCCCGCCACCGCCCGCTGCATCGCAAGCAGACTGGCTTGAAGAATATTGAGGCGATCGATCTCCTCGACACTGGCTTCGGCAATCGACCAGGCCAGCGCCTTGTCGCGGATTTCCTGCGCCAGTTCGATGCGGCGTTTAGCGGAAAGTTTTTTGGAGTCATTTAACCCTAGGATGGGGCGCGCAGGATCGAGAATAACCGCCGCCGCGACGACCGGTCCTGCCAGCGGACCACGCCCGGCTTCGTCGACGCCGCACACCCATCCTTCCGGTTGAGTCAGCGGCTCAGGCAGCGTGCGCGGCATGGCCGGTGTCGGCAACAGCCGGTTTCAAAAAATGTTCTGGCAGGTGCAGCAACACTGCCGCCGCAGCTTTCTCGGCAGAGTTTTGCCGCAATTGCAAGTGGATTTCACGGAAGACCTCTGCGATACCGGCGCAAGTGATCCGGTCGGCGTACAGGTTCAGCAATGCTTGCGCCAGGTTTTCCGGCGTCGCATCGTCCTGGATGAATTCAGGAACGACGAAACGCCCAGCCAGGATATTGGGCAGGCCAATATAGGGCAAATAGCCTTTCATACATCGCATGATGCGGTAAGTCACCGGCGCCATCTTGTATACGATGACCATAGGGCGTTTGAGCAGCGCGGCTTCCAGTGTCGCCGTACCGCTGGCGACGAGGACGATATCCGCCGCCGCCATGGCTTCATGCGCATGGCCAAACAGTAGACGCACCGGCAACTGGCGGGCATCGGCGCGCTGCATGGCAGCTTCGAACAACAGGCGCGTCTCACGGGTTGCCAGCGGTACGAAGAACTCGGCATCCGGTAAGAATTCGATCACCTTGAGCGCCGCGCCGACAAAAGCATCCGCCATGAACTGCACCTCCGCCTGGCGACTGCCCGGCAGCAAGGTAAATACCGGCCGCTGCGCCGGCACCCCAAACAGCTCGCGCGCTTCATTGCGACCATCTTCCAGCGGCAACACATCGGCCAGTGGATGTCCGACGTAGCTGACCGGGATGCCTTGTTTCTCGTAGATTTCAGGCTCAAAGGGAAACAGCGCCAGGATGCGCGATACGGCTTTGCCAATGCGGTGAATCCGCTGCCCGCGCCACGCCCAGATCGACGGGCTGACGTAATGGACGCAGGGGATACCGTTCTGTTTAAGCGGCTTTTCCAGACTAAAATTAAAATCTGGCGCGTCGACGCCAATGAAAATATCAGGCGGATTGGCCAGCAAGCGGCGTTTTAGCGCATTGCGAATAGACAGGATCTTACGGAAATGGCGCAGCACTTCGGCATACCCACGCACGGCCAGGGTTTCCTGTGAATACCAGGATTGGAACCCTAAGGCCTGCATTTTCGGGCCGCCGATGCCAAAAAATTCGACTTGCGGCAAACGCTGTTTCAATGCAGCGATAAGGTGCGCGCCGAGCAAATCCCCGGAGGCTTCGCCCGCCACCATGGCAATACGCACCGCCCTGTTGTTCATCGAATGATGCCGCGTTTGGAAACTGCCAGAAAATCGAGGAAAGGTTGAATCTCGGCATGCGCAGCGGCTTCTTCCGCTAGCTTGGTGCGTGCTTCTTCAAGCGTCAGACCGGATCGATACAGCGTGCGATAGGCATGTTTGAGCGCCTGTAGCGACTCCGAGGAGAAACCGCGGCGGCGCAAACCTTCGATATTGAGGCCAAATGGCGCGGCCGTCGTACCGCCTGCCATGACGTAAGGCGGCACATCCTGCAAAACAATCGTGCCGGCGGCGATCATCGCATGTGCGCCAATACGGCAGAATTGGTGAGCGCCGCTAAAGCCGCCGAAAATCACCCAGTCATCGACATGTACATGCCCCGCCAGCTGGGCGTTATTGGCAAAAATTGTACGGTTGCCGATCTGGCAATCATGTGCGATATGCACATAGGCCATGATCCAGTTATCGTCGCCCATGCGCGTAATGCCCGCGTCCTGCGCCGTCCCCAGATTGAAAGTACAGAACTCGCGGATGGTATTGCGATCGCCGATGACCAGGCGGGTCGGCTCGCCCGCATATTTCTTGTCCTGCGGCACCTCACCTAAAGAACAGAACTGGAAAATCTGGTTATCGCAGCCGATACGGGTACGGCCGGTAATGACGACGTGCGGACCAATACGCGTGTTATCGCCAATTTCAACGCCGGCCTCGATGACCGAATAAGCGCCGACAGACACGCCTGCGCCAAGTTTTGCCTCCGGATGAATGATGGCAGTCGGATGAATCATGGCGCGGTCTCCTTTGCTCTGTCAGGCGGTATCGCTCTTAGCGCACATCAGCTCAGCTTCGGCGGCAATTTCATCGCCTACTTTGGCGACCGCGTGGTATTTCCAGATGCTGCGCATCCGACGCGTGATGTCAACATATAGATGCAATTGGTCACCGGGTACCACCTGGCGCTTGAAACGTGCGTTATCGATACCGGCAAAAAGAAAACGCGAGGTCTCGCTCGGCATTTCTCCTGCCGTCTTAAAAGAGAGGACACCCGCCGCCTGTGCCAGTGCCTCCATGATCAGCACGCCAGGCATCACCGGATAATGCGGAAAATGGCCGACGAAAAACGCCTCGTTGATCGTCACGTTTTTATAGGCATGGATCGACTTGCCCAACTCCATCTCTACAACACGATCGACCAAGAGGAAGGGGTAACGCTGCGGAAGATGCCTGGCGATATCCTGAATATCCATTGTAATCATTGTGTTTTACTCATATCTTCAAGTTTTTTCTCAAGCTCTTCGACCCGCGCCGCTAGTTTTGCAAGACGCTTGAGGTGTGCCGCATTCTGCAACCAGTCGATATGCGGTTCGAGCGGAAAAACCGCTGTGTATTGTCCTGGTTGCTTCAGGTTCTTGCCCACCAATGTCCCGCCTGAAACATGGACATCATCGCCAATTTCAAGATGCCCGGAAATCATCCCGGCCCCGCCGACCGTACACCGCTTGCCAAATGTCGTACTACCTGCTACGCCAACACAACCGGCCATTGCAGAATGATCGCCAATCCGGACGTTGTGGGCAATCTGGATCTGGTTATCAAGTTTGACATCGTTACCAATGACTGTATCATCGAGCGCACCACGGTCGATCGAGGTATTGGCGCCGATTTCGACGTCGTCGCCAATAACGACGCGGCCAATTTGCGGGATCTTGACCCAGCGCTCGCCTTCCTGGGCAAAGCCGAAGCCATCGCTTCCGATCACCGCACCCGCATGAATGATCGTTCTTGCACCAATCACGCAACGCGGATAAATCACGACATTAGGATAAATGACTGTATCTGCGCCGATGGAGACATCATCACCGATCACACAGCCCGGATACAGCACGACATTCTCGCCTAAACAAACACGTCGCCCAACAACGACGTGCGCATCGATAGTCACTGAAACGGGTAGCGGACTAAGAACGACAGCCGTTTCATGCACTCGTTGAGCACGCGTCGGTGGTGGATTCAGTAATGCGGTGACCCGTGCGTAATAGGCGTATGGATTCGCATGAACGATACGTGGAATTTCCGTATCACCCGCATTTTTTTCTGAAACAATGACTGCCGATGCGTGAGTAGTCTTCAGTTGCGCACGGTATTTGGGATTGGTCAAAAAAGAGATTTGCCCGCGCCCTGCTGACGACAGAGCGCCCACTTGCAAAATCTCGACACTGCCATCGCCAATCAGACGGCCGCCAAGCTGTGCAACAATCTGCTCAAGCCGCAAGCCGACCTCCCGGGAAATTATTTACCGTCGGCCAAGGCTTTAATGACCTTGTCCGTAATATCGAGCTGTTGGCTCACCCAAACGACGTCTTGCAGAATCAAATCGTATTTCTCGCTTTCCGCAATCTGTCTGATCGCCTGGTTGGCTTTATCGATAATCGCCGTATTTTCCTCGTTCTGGCGCAGATTGAGATCTTCACGGAACTCACGTTGCTTGCGCTGGAATTCACGTGACAGATCGTTCAGGCTTTTTTCCTTCGCCCGACGATCCGATTCGGACATCGTCATCGCGTTTGTTTCGAGATTTTCCTGCATCGACTGGAGTTGCTTGGCCATCCGCTGCAAATCCTGATCGCGTTTAGAAAATTCCGCTTCAATCTTCTTGGCTGCTCTCACGGCAGAAGGTGCGTCACGGAAAATACGCTGTGTATTGACATAACCGATTTTGAGCGCATCAGCCGCCATGACCTGCGATACCGGGAAAACCGTCATGAGTGCAATCAAAAAGGTGGCAAATTTTATCTTCAAGCTCTTTCTCCTTACGTTAGAAAGTTTGTCCCATCTGGAATTGAAAACGCTGGATTTTATCATTAGTCTGCCGATTGATCGGCTGAGCAATACTGAACTTCAGTGGCCCCAAAGGCGATAGCCAAGTCACGGCAATCCCCGCTGACATGCGAATCGGACCCTCGGCAACGACGCCAGGATCGCGATTAGATTTTTTATCGCCATAAACCTGGCCTGCATCAAAGAATGGCCCGAATTTCAACGACTTATCTTTGCCGAAGCCGAAACTACTCATCGGCAACATCAGCTCGGCATTGAAAATGAAGCGGCGCACGCCGCCCAAATGTACAATATCGCCGGACTGTGTGATTTCATAAGGCCCAAGACTGCCATAATCATAACCACGCACCGAATCCGGGCCGCCCGCATAAAAATTCTTGAAGAACGGTAGCTCAGGACTGTTGCCAAAGCCCTTGGCAAACGCTACCTCCCCATTAAGCATCAACACAGCATTCCGTGTAATCGGAAAATACTGACGCCGCTGCAAAGTAACCTTATGGTAGTTGAGGTCGCCGAGCGGACTCACTTCATAAGAGACTCGCTGTACGGCGCCGCGCGTCGGGTCAATCGCACTGTCTTTCGTATCACTCAGCCAGCCCGCAGAAAACGGGAAAGAAGTTTTTCCGCAAGAGTCCGCACCACCGCAGAATTTGTCGATGTAACGTTTGTATAGCAAGGGCGTATTCGCATCATTATGGTCGATCTTGATTTTTGTGTAATCCAGCGCTGCGCCAAAATTGATGGTCTCTTTTTCGCCGATAGGAATACCAAAGCGCAGGCCACCGCCGGTGGATTCCCTGCCATAGGCATAGCCCAGCGAAGAAGGATTGAAACGGTTGTGATAAATATCAAAGCCTTGGCTGATGCCATCAACAGTGAAATACGGATTGGTATAACTGAACCCTATGTTTCGGTTGAGCTTCCCTGTGCTGAGCTGGACGGAGGCAAATTTTCCGCTACCAAAGATATTGGCCTGGGAAACCGAGGCTTGCAGCATAATCTTTTCAGCCTGTGAATAACCAATGCCTGCCGAAAGACTTCCGGTCGCTTTCTCGGTGACGCCCACGTTGACGTCGACCTGATCAGTCGTTCCTGGCACGGGTTGCGTTTCAACATTGACTTCGCTGAAGTAATCCGTTTTGTCGATCCGCTGTTTGGACAACTTAATTTTTTCGTCGTCGTACCAGGCGCCCTCCATCTGCCGCATCTCTTGGCGCACCACTTCGTCCCGGCTTTTTGTATTGCCCGCGATATTGATCCTGCGCACGTAGACCCGCTTGCCAGGATCGATAAAAATGGTGAAAGCAACTTGCCTTTTTTCCTTATCGACTTCCGGAGCAGCATTTACGTTGGCAAATGCATACCCTTTGGCAGACAACTTGTCACTGATAGCACGCGTCGTTTCGTTGAGTTTTTCCCGAGAAAAAATATCACCAGGCTTGATCTTGACCGACTCCCGCAATTCCTGCTCCGGCAAAGTCAGATCACCGGCGAGCTTGACCGATGAAACGATGAAACGCTCGCCCTCATTCACCGAAATTGAAATAAACACGTCTTTCTTGTCGGGGCTGATCGAAACCTGGGTCGATTCGACATTGAATTCCAGATACCCGCGGTTCAAATAAAAGGAACGCAGGGATTCCAGATCGGCGGAAAGCTTCTGTTTAGAATACTGATCGTTCTTTGTATACCAGCTAATCCAGTTTGGCGTTTGCAACTGGAATTCATCAAGCAGCGTCGCTTCCCTGAATGCGTGGGCGCCAATAATGTTGATCTGCCGGATTTTCGCGGAAGATCCTTCGTCGATCTTAAAATTAATCGCAACGCGATTGCGCTCCAGCGGCGTGACGGTCGTCGTCACCGTAGCGGCATATTTTCCTCGCGTCAGATATTGACGTTTCAGTTCCTGCTCAGCCTTATCCAAGGCGCTGCGGTCAAACGGACGGGAAACGGCAAAACCGACTTCACGCAGTCCCTTGATGATTTGTTCCTTGTCGAACTCCTTGAGGCCATCGAAATCGATCTGTGCAATCGACGGACGCTCTTCGACGATGACATTGACGATATTGCCGTCAGTCTCAATCCGCACATCTTTAAAAAAGCCGGTAGCAAACAATGACTTGATCGCCTGCGCCGCCTTTTCGTTGGTCATGGTTTCCCCCACCTTGACCGGCAGATAGCTGAAGACCGTTCCGGCTTCCGTGCGCTGAATACCTTCAACACGGATATCTTTGACGGTGAAAGGTTCGAAAGCCAAGGCGCTCGTCGTGCAGAACGCCGCCAGCAATCCGGGAAGAAAAGTCTTGTTGGTCATATTCATCCGGAAATCAATCGATTGAGATCGTTATAAAAAGCACAAGCCATCAGCAGAATAAGAACGGACAGACCAAGACGCTGCCCCAATTCCATCGCGTGTTCGGAAAGCGGTTTGCCCCGAACCGCCTCAAACAGATAATACAGCAAATGCCCCCCATCCAGCATGGGAACCGGCAAGAGATTGAGCACCGCCAGACTGATGCTGATCAGCGCAAGAAACCTGAAATACGCCATTAGCCCGAGTTTGGCGGACTGTCCGGCATAGTCGGCAACCGTAATGGGGCCGCTGATGTTTTGCCAGGACACTTCGCCGACGAGCATTTTGCCGATAATCCGCAGACTGAAAACTGCTTTCTCCCATGTTTCAGCAACCGCCTTGGACAAAGCGGTCAGCGGGCCATAGCGCACGGTCACAAGCAGCGCATCACGAAAATCCGGAATTTCCTTGACGTACGCACTGATGCGGCCGATTTCCTGGTTTTTGTCGGTAAACGCGGCGGGCGTCACGGGAATTTCGAGCAGACTCCCGGCGCGCAACACCGTAAACAGCAAACGCTGCTCCGGATGTGCATGGACAATATCGACCAGAGCGTGCCAGGAATCAATCTCCTGACCATCAATTGCGACGATCTCATCATCCGCCTGCAAACCTGCTGTGCTGGCGCGCCCATCTTCGTTGAGCCGGCCAATGACTGGCGGAATACGTGGCCGGAAATAACGCAACCCCAGCTGTTCCAGCGCATCCGCCTCCCAGCCGTGACGACGGATAGAAGAAATATCAAGTTGCCGGATAGCACTTTCATGGCGCATATTCACCGTCTCTAACGAAAGCGTATCGACATCGGCCGCCAGTGTCAGTATCTTCCAACGCATCTCCTGCCAAGTCAGTACCGAATCATCGCCAATCTTGACGACCCGGTCGCCGTCCTCAATTCCCGCATATGCTGCGGGCGAAGCGCTCACAGGTGTGCCAAGCACCGGCCGCAATTCTTCGACGCCGTATAAAAAGCTCCCCCAATACACCACGACCGCCAGCAGCAGATTAGCCAGCGGCCCAGCAACGACGATGGCTATCCGCCGCCACAAAACTTGCCGGTTAAAACTGCGCGGTAGCTCATCGGGCATCACCTCGCCTTCACTCTCATCGAGCATTTTGACGTAACCGCCCAGCGGAATTCGCCCAATGGCCCATTCGGTCTGGTCTACGCCAATTTTTCTGACAAAAACAGGCGCGCCAAAGCCAATCGAGAAACGCAACACCTTGACGCCGACCCAACGTGCAACCAGGTAATGACCCAGTTCGTGGATGATGATTAACAGACCGAGCAAAACCAGAAAGGCCAGCACGTAATATAAGAAATCGTTCATGCGTACCGACGCTCAGTAATCACCTGTTCCGCGAAGCCACGCGCCTGCGCATCGGCAGCCAGCGCGTCAGCCAGCGTATCGACTGCTGTGACAGGCAAGGTATCCAGCGCAGCAGTAATGATGGTAGGAATCGCATTAAAGGAAATTTTTCGGTCAAGAAAGGCTGCCACGGCAACTTCATTGGCCGCATTCAGAATGGCTGGCCCACTGCCGCCCAACTTGAGTGCCCGGTATGCCAACCCCAGACAGGGAAAGCGCTCGGCATCCGGTCGTTCGAAACTCAGCGCACCGACCGAAAACAGATCCAGTGCCGTCACGCCACTATCGATTCGCTCCGGATAGGCCAGTGCATGCGCAATCGGGGTACGCATATCCGGATTACCCAGTTCGGCAAGCACTGAGCCATCCACGTAGCGCACCAGCGAATGAATGATGCTCTGCGGATGCACGACCACTTCGATTTTTTCCGGCGGAATGTTGAACAGCCAATGTGCCTCGATGACTTCTAGCCCCTTGTTCATCAGGGTGGCCGAATCTACAGAAATCTTGCGCCCCATTGCCCATTTTGGATGCGCACACGCCTGTTCCGGCGTCACCCGGGCAAGCGCCGCCTGATCCATACCGCGGAAAGGCCCTCCCGACGCGGTCAATAAAAGACTCACCACGCCATGAGCTGATAAATTACTTGAATAATCTCGCGGAAGAGATTGAAAAATTGCATTATGTTCGCTATCAACCGGTAGCAAAACAGCACCAGATTCACGCACGGCACGCATGAATAACGCGCCAGCCATGACCAGAGATTCCTTGTTCGCCAGCAGGACGCGCTTGCCAGCCTGCGCGGCGGCCAGTGCGGGCGGCAGTCCGGCTGCGCCAACAATAGCTACCATGACTGAATCGACTTCTTTCAGGCTTGCCATGCGCGTCAACGCTTCTGCGCCATATTCGACCCGAATGCCGGCACACCCTGCCGCAGCCAGCCGCGTTGCCAATTCGGCGGCCAGTCCATCATCACGCACTACGGCGAAATCCGGACGAAACTCCAGGCATTGCTCGAATAGACGATCAATCTGTGTATGCGCACAAAGCGCAGCAATGCGGTAACGCTCAGGGTGGCGACGGACAACATCAAGGGTATTCAGGCCAATGGAGCCCGTCGATCCGAGAATAGTGAGCCGCGCGAGTTGCCGGTACGTCACGACCTATTCCATTCAAGCCAACAGCAACCAGGCCAACGCCACGACAGGCAAAGTCGATGTCAGACTGTCGATCCGGTCGAGAATACCGCCGTGCCCCGGTAAAAGATTGCTGCTGTCCTTGAGACCGGCCTGGCGTTTGATCATCGACTCGAACAGATCGCCGATAATGCTGATCGCTGTCAGCCCCAGCAATAGCAGAATGAGCAGAATCGGGTTACCCGCGATACGCGCAGGCAAATATCCGGCAAGCGCCACCCCACAAATCACGACAGCCAGCCCGCCACCGATCGCTCCTTCCCAGGTTTTTCCCGGACTGATAGCTGGCGCCAGCTTGTTACGCCCCCAAGCACGGCCGGTAAAATAAGCAACGCTATCGGCCAGCCAAACGAGCGCCATAACGACAAGCAAGGTCAGCCAGCCGATATGACGCAACTGGATCAAAGCCAACCAGGCCGGCAGTAGCACAAGAGCGCCAATCAGCACGCCTTTCTCTGAACGCGGCAGCGCCCAGCGTTGCCGCATCCAGAGCGGCGCACCGACAATCCAGAAAACCGCCGCCGGAATATAAAACCATCGTCCCAGCTGCCAAGCGCTTTTATCAAAGCCGATCAATAATCCGAAAGCCCGTGGCTGCGTGAAAAAAATCAGCAGACATACTAAAAAAAATCCGCCCCCCAGAAACAAACGTTTTTGAGGTGGCCACAACAATAATCCCCCCCATTCCCAGGCAGCCAGCGCAACAATCAGACTGGCAAAAACCGCCCAGCCTAAAAGAGGCAGGCAGATCAGCGCAAAAAGGAAAAGACCAAGCAAGGCAAGCGCAGTCACCATTCGTGTCTTAAGCATCTGCCCCCGCTTTCCGGCCCATGAACGCCGGCATTCTCAGCGCTTCCATTTCTGACGCATCTACCTGATCTTTCAAGGTTTCTGCCACTTGTTCACTGGTACGGCCAAAACGACGTTCGCGCTGCTGATAGGATTCAATTGCCCGCGCAAACGCTGCCGAATTGAATTCCGGCCACAGAGCCTCGGTAAAATAGAATTCGGTATACGCCAGCTGCCACAGGAGAAAATTGCTGATGCGCGCCTCGCCGCCCGTACGAATGAACAAATCTGGCTCCGGCGCGTAATGCATCGACAGGAAAGGCGCCAAGTCCTCTTCCACCCATATCCCCGCCTTCTCTGGCAATGCTGTCGTCAGACGGTTCATCGCCTGCAAAATATCCCATCGCCCTCCGTAATTGGCGGCAATAGTCAGCGTAAGGCGGGTGTTATTTGCCGTCTTTTCCTCCGAAATCGCAATTAACTCGCGTAACTCCCGATCAAAGCGTGAAAGATCACCAATAACTTTGAGACGTACGCCATTCTCATCCAACTTGGCAACTTCCTGCTGCAGCGCCTTGACGAAAAGCTGCATCAGTAGCGTGACCTCTTCCTGCGGACGCCGCCAGTTCTCCGAGCTAAAGGCGAACAACGTCAGATAGGCAATGCCGCGTTCCAGACAAAAGCGAACGGCCTCGCGCACGGTTTCAACACCGCGTCGATGCCCGGCAAAGCGCGGCAGAAAATATTTTTTCGCCCAGCGACCATTGCCATCCATAATGATGGCAACATGCTTCGGTATCCGGCTAGACACCGGAATATCGCGCGTGGAACTGGTAAAAACAGCCATCAGGTCAACATTACTGACGAAAGGGAGAAAACAAAAATATAGGCAAACAGTTTCAGGCTAATGTTTAGATAGCCATCAAATCCGCCTCTTTTTGCGCAAACTGCTTGTCAACCTCGGCAACGTATTTGTCCGTCAACTTCTGAATCTCATCCTGCGCCCGACGCTCCTCGTCCTCGGAACACTCTTTCTTCTTGAGCAGATCCTTGAGGGCGGCGTTAGCGTCACGACGCAGATTACGAATAGCAACCCGTGAACTTTCGCATTCATGCTTGACGATTTTGGTCATGTCACGCCGGCGCTCTTCGGTCAATGCCGGCATCGGCACGCGAATCAGCTCACCCTGCGCCGCCGGATTCAACCCTAAATCGGAATCGCGGATCGCCTTTTCAATCTTGGCAGTCATGCCCTTTTCCCAGGCTTGCACGCCCAAAGTACGCGGATCGAGCACCGTGACGTTGGCTACGGCGTTGATCGGCGTCATCGTACCGTAATAGTCGACCTGCACATGATCAAGCAGGCCCGTATGCGCACGGCCGGTACGTACCTTGGCCAAATCGTGACGGAGCGCCTCAAGAGATTTCTGCATCTTGTGTTCGGTCGTTTTTTTCACATCAGCAATCGACATCGAAGTCTCCTTAGCAATAAACCAGCGTCCCTTCCTGCTCGCCGAGCACAATGCGCTTCAGCGCTCCTGGCTTGAGCAGGGAAAATACATTGATCGGCAGCTTCTGGTCGCGGCACAGGGCAAAAGCCGTCGCATCCATGACCGCCAGATTCTTGAGGATTACCTCATCAAAACTGATCCTGTCATAACGCACGGCATGCGGATCCTTCTTCGGATCGGCGGAATAAATACCATCGACCTTAGTCGCCTTGAGCACGATTTCCGCGCCGATTTCCGCACCGCGCAAGGCGGCGGCCGTATCGGTAGTAAAAAAAGGGTTGCCCGTGCCGCCGGCAAAAATAATCGTCCGGCCCTGCTCCAGGCCGCGAATGGCGCGTCCACGGATATAAGGTTCAACAACCTGTTCGATAATCAGCGCTGACTGTACGCGCGCCATCATACCGATGGCGCGCATGGCGTCCTGCAACGCCAGCGCATTCATGACCGTGGCCAGCATACCCATATAATCGGCCTGCGCACGATCCATCCCCGTCGCCGCCGGCGCAACGCCGCGGAAAATATTGCCGCCGCCGATCACCACGCCGACCTGAACGCCCAGATCAACAACGCTTTTCACCTCATCGACGATTTCGGTAATCGTCTGTCGGTTGATGCCGTAGGCGTCCGCCCCCATCAACGCTTCGCCCGAGAGTTTGAGGAGAATGCGCTTGTATTTAGGCTTCATTTCAGTCATGGTCATCGGCCTTCGTTCTTGAACCTTGGAATAAGCGAAACTGCATGGCCCATCGGCGGCAAACTAGACAGGCCTTGCAGCCCCCGCCGCTGTTATTTTTTCGCAGCCGCTGCCTGAGCAGCCACTTCAGCGGCAAAGTCATTCACGCGTTTTTCCAGACCCTCACCCACCACATAAAGGATGAAGGACGCCACGGAAGCGCCTTTGGCCTTCAACAACTGCTCGATCGTTTGCTTGCCGTCCTCAGCCTTGACGAAAACCTGCCCGAGCAGGGTAACTTCCTTGAGAAATTTCTGTACCGAACCTTCGGCAATCTTCTCCAGCATAGCCTCCGGCTTACCGGCGTCCTTCGCTTTTTCGATGGCAACACGGCGCTCAGCCTCGATCAGATCGGCCGGAATGCCCGAAGCATCAAGCGCTTTCGGTTTTGACGCGGCAATATGCATCGCCAAATCACGGCCAAGCTGCTCATCACCGCCGACGAGATCGAGCAGAACACCGATCTTCGCGCCAACGTGAATATAAGATGCCAGTTGACCTTTCGCTTCGATGCGTGCAAAACGGCGCAACGTCATGTTTTCGCCGATCTTGCCGACCAGCGCAGCGCGCGTCGTTTCCACTGTACCGTCGCCCATCGGCAAGGCCGATAACGCTGCGATATCAGCAGGATTTTTTGTTGCAACCAGATCGGCACATCCTTGCGCCAGCGCCAGAAAATCTTCATTCTTGCCGACGAAATCAGTTTCGCAGTTGATTTCGAAGATAGCTCCTGTTTTGCCACCATCAACGATACTGATGGCAACGACACCTTCCGCCGCCACGCGTGCCGCCGCCTTGTTTGCCTTGGAACCGAGCTTGATACGCAGGATTTCTTCCGCCTTGGCCATATCGCCGCCGGCCTCGCTCAACGCCTTCTTGCATTCCATCATCGGCGCGTCGGTTTTCTCGCGCAGTTCTTTCACCATGCTTGCGGTAATTTCCGCCATTTTCATTTTCTCCACATACTTATATTGGTTTGCACTCATTTAGTGCAGGGCGCAAGGCGCGCCCTGCGCGACTCAATCGGCCAGACCAATCAATCCCATCACCATAAACCGGCCATAAAATTCAGCCGATTGCGTTCCAAACATCGTCGATACAACTTACTCAGCGTTTTCTTCAACGGTTTCTTCAACGAAGTCGTCTTCCGAAGTCGCAGCGATGATTTCCTCGATAAACTGATTGCGTCCCTCCAGGATGGCATCGGCCACGCCGCGTGCGTACAGTCGAATGGCGCTCGACGAATCGTCATTGCCTGGAATGACGTAATCCACGCCGTCCGGCGAATGGTTGGTATCCACAACGGCAATGACCGGAATGCCCAGTTTGTTGGCTTCGGTAATGGCAATCTTGTGATAGCCGACGTCGATGACGAACAGTGCGTCCGGCAAGGTCGCCATTTCCTTGATGCCGCCAATCGACTTGTGCAGTTTTTCCAGTTCGCGCTGATGCATCAGCGCTTCCTTCTTACCAAACTTCTCAAAAGAACCGTCCTCGACCGACGCTTCCATTTCTTTGAGGCGTTTGATCGATTGCTTGATCGTCTTGAAATTGGTCAACATCCCCCCCAGCCAGCGCTGCTCGACAAATGGCGACTCGGCGCGGGATGCCTCCTCGGCCACGATTTCGCGTGCCTGGCGCTTGGTGCCAACGAACAGAATGGTTCCCTTGTTCGACGAGAGCTTACGCACGAAGGCCATAGCCTCGTTGTATTTCACCAGGGTTTTTTCCAGATTGATGATATGGATCTTGCTGCGTGCGCCGAAGATATACGGCGCCATCTTGGGGTTCCAAAAACGGGTCTGGTGGCCGAAGTGAACACCGGCTTCCAGCATTTGACGCATTGTCATTGACATGATTTTCTCTTTCGTATCAGGGTTGAACCTCCATTCGTCCTGTTACGCCCGGCATTGCCGAACACCCTTGATCGGACGAATGTGCGGAATTGGTCAGCCATCGCCGGCTGGCCCGCACGCCGGTACGGCGCACTTATTTTCCCGGCCTGCGCCGGAAAAATCGGCAGGATTCTACCATCGTCAGTACATGAACACCACTTCTACACTACTTCTACACCACTTCTCCAGCCTCTCCACAACGCATCCGTTCACACCGCGCGCAAGGGAATTCATTTGCCCTGTCCGCGCCCTTAATTTATGCTCGCCGCTTCATTGCCACCCTGTGAACATCAGTCAAAGCCATGAGCATTATTCTCAAAACCCCCGAAGAAATCGCCAAAATGCGCGTGACCTGCCGCCTGGCGGCCGAAGTGCTCGATTACATCACGCCTTTCATCAAGCCGGGCATCACGACCGGCGAACTGGATCGGCTCTGCCACGAATATATGACCAACGTGCAGCAGAGCATTTCCGCCTGCCTGCACTACCAGCCGCCGGGCTACCCCCCCTACCCCAAGGCGACGTGCATTTCCGTCAATCACCAGGTCTGTCACGGAATTCCCGGCGACAAGGTGCTCAAGAACGGCGACATCCTCAACATCGACATCACCACCATCAAGGACGGCTACCACGGCGACACCAGCCGCATGTTCATCGTCGGCGAAGCGTCGATCCAGGCGCGGCGGCTGTGCGACATCACCTTTGAATGCATGTGGCTGGGCATTACGCAGGTGCGACCAGGCGCTCGCCTCGGCGATATCGGCCATATCATTCAGCAGCACGCCGAGAAGAACGGCTTTTCCATCGTGCGCGAATTCTGCGGCCACGGTGTCGGCGCCGCGTTTCACGAAGAACCGCAGGTCTTGCATTACGGCAAGCCGGGCAGCGGCGTAATGCTGAAAGAAAACATGATTTTCACCATCGAACCGATGGTCAATGCCGGCAAGCCCGACATTCGCCAGCTCGCCGACGGCTGGACGATCGTCACTAAAGATCACAGCCTGTCGGCGCAATGGGAACATACGGTGCTCGTGACGGCCACAGGCTACGAAGTATTAACGCTCTCGGCGGGCGTACAGCCTAAACCGGACTGGATCCGATAAAACGGGGATCGCCGTCATGGACGCCGCCGACAAGGCGCACAACACCTTGCTGGCACGCTATCGGGCGCGCCTTCAGGACGAGCAGGCCGACATCACCCGGCGCTTTTGCGCCGATCACGATTCATCCGCGCTGCTGCAGGCGCGCAGCCAGCGGATCGATGCGGTGTTATGCGATCTTTGGCACGATCTGGAAATGCCCGCCTCGCTGGCGCTGATTGCCGTCGGCGGCTATGGGCGGGAGCAGCTTTATCCCTATTCCGACATCGACCTGCTGTTTCTGCTGCCGGAACCGCCCGAAGCCGCATTGGCCGATGCCCTTGAACACCTGATCCGTCTGCTCTGGGACATCGGCCTGACCATTGGCCACAGCGTGCGCACGCCTGAAGAATGCCTGGAGGAAGCGGCCAACGACCTGACCATCCAAACGGCGCTCATCGACGCCCGCCTGCTGACCGGCGACCTTAGCCTGTTCACCCGCCTACAGCGCGCCTTCCAGCAACAGATCAACCTACAGGCATTTTTCCACGGCAAATGCCTGGAACAGAAGGAACGCCATCTGCGTTACCACGAGTCGCCGTACAGCCTGGAACCCAACTGCAAGGAAAGCCCTGGCGGCCTGCGCGACCTGCAAATGATCCTCTGGCTGGCGCAAGCCGCCGGCTTCGGCAAAAACTGGAAAGCCTTGCAGGAACACGGCCTGATCTCCCGCGAGGAGCAAGGCCGCCTGGAAATGCGCGAAGCCTTTCTGCAACGCTTGCGCATCGAATTGCACTTGCTTGCCCGGCGTCAGGAAGATCGCCTGCTATTCGATCACCAGACCGCCGTCGCCGAACGGATGGGTTTTGTCACGACGCAATCCCTGCGTGCCGGCGAACAGCTCATGCAGCGGTACTACCAGACAGCCAAGGTCGTCACCCAAATCAACGCCATCCTGCTGCAAACCATCGGCGCCGCCATTTTTCCCCTCCCGCCGCATCCGCCCTCGCCGATCAATGCCTGGTTTCAGGAAACCGACCAGTTTCTCGACGTTGTTGATGAAAACGTTTTCAAGCGCTCGCCCGAAGCCATTCTGGAAGCCTTCCTCGTCATGGCGCAGCGCCCCGGCCTGCGCGGCATGACGGCGCGCATGATCCGCGCACTCTGGCGCGCCCGCACCCAGGTGGATGAACGCTTCCGCGCCGACCCGGGCAACCGCGCGCGTTTTCTTGCCCTTTTCCGGCAGGAACATGGCGTCCTGCACGAACTACGGCGCATGAACCAGTTCGGCATTCTCGGCCGCTATCTGCCCAATTTCGGCGAGATCGTCGGACGCATGCAGTACGATCTTTTTCACGCCTACACCGTCGATCAGCACACCCTGCTCGTCCTGCGCAACCTCCGGCGCTTTCTCGCCAGCGAATTTGCGCATGAATACCCTTTTTGCAGCCAGCTGATCAGCAACTTCGACAAGCCCTGGCTGCTCTACATCGCCGCACTCTTCCACGATATTGCCAAAGGGCGCGGCGGCGACCACTCGGCGCTGGGCGCCGCCGACGCGCAGACCTTCTGCCGCGAACACGGCCTGGACACGGCAGACAGCGAACTGATCGTCTGGCTGGTGCGCGATCACCTCCTCATGTCCAACGTAGCCCAGAAAAAGGACACCTCCGACCCCGACGTCATCGCCGGCTTTGCCGCCGCCGTGCGCGACGAACGCCGCCTGACCGCGCTTTACCTGCTGACCGTCGCCGACATCCGCGCCACCAGCCCGAAAGTCTGGAATAGCTGGAAAGGCCAACTGCTCGAAGAACTCTATCGCCTGACCGTGCGCGCCCTGCGTGCGGGCGGCCAGCTCCCGCCCCGGCAAGGCTGGATTCAGGAAAAGCAGGACGAAGCCAAACGCCTGATGCGCGCGCAATCCATCCCCGGTACAGCGCACGAAGTGCTATGGGCGCAGCTCGATACCGTTTATTTTCTGCGCCATTCGCCCGCCGAAATCGCCTGGCACACCTGTCTGCTGCACGAGCGGATCGACAGCCCGCAGCCCATCGTCAAGGCACGCCGGCACCATAGCGGCGCCGGCATCGAAATTGCGGTCTATACCCGTGACGCCGACGATCTGTTCCTCCGCATCGTCGGTTTCTTCAGCCGCGCCGGCTTCAACATCATGGACGCCAAAATACATACGACGCGGCACGGCTACGCACTGGACAGCTTCATCCTGCTCGATTTCAGCGAACGCGAAATGAGCATCGACGAGCTGCTTGAGCGTATCGAACACCAGCTTGCCGCACAACTGGCCAGCAATGCGCTGCCGAAAGCGCCCCCCACCGTGCGCCCGTCGCGCCAGGTCAGGCACTTCCCCATCCAGCCGGTCATCACCATCCAGCCGGACGACAACGGCCAGGCCTTCATCCTCTCCGTATCGGCCACCGACCGCCCCGGCCTGCTCTACACGGTCGCCGAAACGCTGGCCGAGCACGGCGCCAACCTGCACACCGCCAAGATCGCCACCTTGGGCGAGCGCGTGGAAGATACCTTCCTGATCAGCGGCGGCGACATCACCGACAGCGCCAACCGCATCCGGCTGGAAACCGAACTGCTTGACCGGCTCAAACGCTGAGGCAGCAGAAATAGCAGAAATTCCAGCGTCGGCAAAAAGCCCAATACCGTGCACGCAGGCCAACGCCGCTTTTGCCCGCCTCCTGATAACCGCCAGAAACGGCGTTGCAGCTTGCCTGCGCCAAGATCGGCCGGCGGCAGTAGAGCGGAATGCTCCGTCGGCCTGTCCTCCGCGTCTTTTGGGCATTTCAGCCAGGTCGCTTTTGAAGCCCGCGTCAATCGGGCATTTGCGGGTAGGCAGGCCGGAAGTGCCCGTAAACAGTGGGCTGGCGGGCAGCCCCTCCTGAAATGCCCGTTTTACGCGGGGTTCGGGGCAGGTTATTTTACGAGCCGACGGGCGTTCATTCCGCCTTCCCTCTTCCCCCTGCTTTTATTCTCCTGCCGCTTCTTCCCTGCCCGGGAAAAGCACGTCGACAAAGCCCAGGCGGGAGAGATCGCGCATGCGCATCGGATAAAGCACGCCGTCCAGGTGGTCGCACTCGTGTTGTACGACTCGCGCGTGAAAGCCTTCGACGCTGCGCTCGATCGGCTGCCCCTGCGGATCGAAGCCGCGATAGTGCAGGCGCTTCCAGCGCGGCACGAGGCCGCGCAGGCCCGGGATGGATAGACAGCCTTCCCAGTCTTCCTCCGTTTCGTCGGATAGCGGCGTCAGTACGGGGTTGATTAGCACGGTATAGGGTACGCTGTCGGCATCGGGGTAGCGCGGATTGGCGTCAAAACCAAAGATGACCAGGCGCAGACTTTCGCCGATCTGCGGTGCGGCCAGCCCGACGCCGTCGCGCGCGAGCATGGTTTCCCGCATATCCTCGATCAGCGCATGCAGCGCCGGCGTGTCGAAATCTTCGATTTCCTGCGCCCGCGCCAGCAGGCGCGGATCGCCCATTTTAAGCACCGGTCTGATTGCCATAGTAGGACACCCCATTGCTGCAAACGAGCCGCTCGATAATTGCGCGGACTTTAACGATCGATTCATGCAGAATGCCATCGATCACGTTGAAACTGATGCCGTTGCAGCTGTCGCCGCGGCCAGCGGCATAGTTGGCGACCAGGTTGATGGCCGCATAGGGCAGGCCAATTTCGCGCGCCAGCACGGCTTCCGGCATCGCCGTCATGCCGACGACGTCGGCGCCGTCGTTTTCCATGCGGTTGATTTCGGCGGCGGTTTCCAGCCGCGGCCCCTGCGTCGTTGCATACACGGCATGGTCACTGACGGCCAGTTCCAGCGATGCGGCAGCGTCGAGCAGATGCCGGCGCAGCGCTTCATCAAAAGGTTCGGTAAAGTCGATATGCTGAACTTTGCTATCCGGCCCTTCATAAAATGAAGATTTCCGCCCCCAGGTGTAATCGATGATCTGGTGCGGTACGACGAGATCGCCCGGCTTGAGGTCGCTGCGGATACCGCCCACCGAGGCGACCGAGATGACGCCGGTGACGCCGCTTTTCCAGAGCGCCCAGAGATTGGCGCGATAATTGATTTCGTGCGGCGCCAGCGTGTGCCCGTAGCCGTGGCGCGCCAGGAACGCCACCGGCCGGCAGCCGATCTGCCCGAAGGTTACGGCGCCGGAGGGTTCGCCATACGGCGTGCGTACGACTTCACGGTGCGAAATGTCGAGATTGGTCAGTTGCGAGAGGCCACTGCCTCCGATCACGGCCAGCATGTCATGATCCTTTCTGTTGTTCTGGTTGTGTTGACGAGTGCGTTAGTCAGCCTTCATGGCGTAAATCGCCGGCAGATTGCGGAAATGACCGCTGACGTCCATGCCGAAGCCAAAAACGAAACGATCAGGCACGGTGAGGGCGACAAAGTCGGCACGGATCGGTTTCTTCTTGCCATTGAGCTTCTCGGTCGCCACGGCCGTATAGCAGGCTTGCGCCCCCATTGCTTGCAGGCGCGCGACAATGGCCGCCAGCGTCGTCCCTTCATCGAGGATGTCGTCGAGCACGAGCACCGTCCGCCCCGCGACCGGTGTTGCCGGCAGTGCGCGCCAGGACAATTCCCCGCCCTCGGTTTTCTGCCCATAGCGGGTCACATGCAGGTAGTCGAATTCCAGGGGGAAATTAAGCTGCGTCATCAAATGGCCGGCAAACGGCACACCGCCGCTCATCACGCACAGCAGCAGCGGATCGGCGCCCGCGAGTTTTTCCGTAATTTCGCCGGCGACCCGTCTGACGGCGGCGGCGACCGTTTCGGCGGAATGAATCAGCTCGGCGGAGGTCAGCCTCTCATCAAAATAATGCTGCATGGCGTTCATGTCTCCCTGTTGTTTGCGTCCAAGGCTTTCAGATAAGCGGCGAACGCGGTGCCGATTTCCGGATGGCGCAGGCCGAATTCGACAGTCGCCTGCAAATAGCCCAGCTTGGCGCCGCAATCGAAACGCTTGCCGAAATAGCGGTACGCTAACACCGGCTCCTCGGCCAGCAACGCGGCGATACCGTCCGTCAGCTGGATTTCGCCGCCCGACCCCGGCCTGGCCCTTTCGAGATGCCCAAAAATAGCCGGCGTCAGGATATAGCGGCCGACAACGGCAATGTTCGACGGCGCCGCCTCGGGAAGCGGTTTCTCGACGATGGCCTCGATGCGCTCAAGCCGCCCGCCCGGGGCGGTCTGCCCGCCCGTTTTGACGATGCCGTAACTCGCCGTATCGGCCGGCGGCACTTCGAGCGCGCCCAAGATCGAACAGCAATGTTCGTCAAACTGCTCGACCATCTGCTTCATGACCGGCACCTCGCTGTCGAGCAGATCGTCAGCAAGCAGCACGGCAAAGGGTTCATCGCCGATCACCGGTTTGGCGCACAGCACGGCATGCCCCAGCCCCAATGCCGCCGGCTGACGGATAAAAATGCAATTGATATGTTCGGGAAGCAGGTTGCGCACCACGTCGAGCATGCGCGTCTTGCCTCTGGCGGCCAGATCGGTTTCCAGCTCGAAAGCCATGTCGAAATGGTCTTCGATTGCCCGTTTGGTACGGCCGGTGATGAAAACCATGTCGGTAATGCCCGCCGCCACGGCTTCCTCGACGGCGTACTGAATGAGCGGTTTGTCGACGATGGGCATCATCTCCTTGGGACTGGCCTTGGTCGCCGGTAAGAAGCGCGTACCCATCCCGGCGACGGGGAAAACGGCTTTTCTGATTCTGCGTGTTCCGGTTCTGCTCATTCGCTGTGTTCCTGATGGTTCCGGGAATTAAGGAATTCATTGTGCACGACCCGACGGGCCGGCAAAGGACAGGCTGACAAGTTCATTGGCTCGCTTCCGGCAATTCCAGCAAACGCCGCAATTCTGCCTCATCGATCACCGGCACGCCAAGTGCCCGCGCCTTGTCGAGCTTGGAACCGGCCGCCTCGCCCGCCAGCACGTAAGCGGTTTTTTTCGACACCGAAGCACTCACGCGTCCGCCCGATGCTTCGATCAGCGCCGTCGCCGCTTCACGCGAAAGCGAGGGCAAGGTTCCGGTCAGCACGAAAGTTTTGCCGGCCAGCCCGCCGCCAGCGCGATCCGGCGCTTCATCGCCGCTTGTACTTGTGGCACCCGCCGTTTCCGGCCAGGCCACGCCCGCCGCACGCAGCCGGGCAATGATCTCGCGGTGATGCGGCTCGACAAAAAAAGCGATGATCGAGGCGGCCACGACCGGCCCGACATCCGGCACCGCCTCCAGCGCCGCCGTATCGGCGGCGGCCAGCGCATCCAGATGGCCAAAGTGCCGCGCCAGATCCTTGGCCGTGGTTTCGCCAACGTTGCGGATACCCAGCGCATAGATGAAACGCGGCAGGCTCGTCTGCTTGCTCTTTTCGATCGCCGCCAGCAGCTTGGCCGCCGATTTTTCCGCCATGCGCTCGAGACCGGCCAGCGTCGGCAAATCCAGCCCGTAAATGTCGGCAGGCGTGTGGACGAAGCCGCCGTCGACCAGTTGATCAACGAGCTTTTCGCCCATTCCTTCAATATCCATCGCCCGCCGCGCAACAAAATGCAGCAGCGCCTGCTTGCGCTGTGCGGCGCAGAACAGCCCCGCGCCGCAGCGCGCCACCGCTTCATCGGCACTGCGCACAACAGCCGATCCGCAGACCGGGCAGCGTGTCGGCATGGAAAATTCGGGCGCGAGAAGCGGCCGCTTTTCCGGCAGGATACGGACGACTTCGGGAATCACGTCGCCGGCGCGCCGGACGATGGCGGTATCGCCGACGCGCACATCCTTACGCCGGATCTCATCCTCATTGTGCAAGGTTGCATTGGTCACGGTAGCGCCGCCGACGAATACCGGCTTGAGCCGCGCTACCGGCGTCAGCGCGCCGGTACGGCCGACTTGCACGTCGATGCCGAGCACTTCGGTCTGCGCCTCCTCCGGCGGGTACTTGTGCGCCACCGCCCAGCGCGGTTCGCGCGAAATAAAGCCCAGTTCGGCCTGTAAAGCCAAGGAATTGACCTTGTATACGACGCCATCGATGGCAAAGGGCAGATGGATGCGCTTTTCGCCGATCCGGCGATGAAAATCGGCCAGCGCCTGCGGACCGTGCAAAATGGCGCGCTCGGCGCAAACTGGCAGGCCGAAAGCAGCCAGCGCATCCAGCAGGCCGGCGTGCGTCGTTGGCTGTTGCGCCGCCGGCCAATCCCGCACTTCGCCGATACCGTAGGCAAAAAAGGAAAGCGGCCGGCCCGCGGCGACTTTGGAATCGAGCTGGCGAATGCTGCCCGCCGCGCCATTACGCGGGTTGACCAGTGTTTTTTCGCCGTTCGCCAGCGCCTGCGCGTTGTAGCGCTCAAAATCGGCGAATTTCATGTACACCTCGCCGCGCACTTCCAGCACGCGCGGGACCTCGCCCAGCAAACGCAAGGGAATCTGCCCCACCGTGCGGGCGTTGGCGGTGACATCCTCGCCGGTTTCGCCGTCACCGCGCGTCGCCGCCTGCACCAGCACGCCATCTTCATAACGCAGGCTGATCGCCAGGCCGTCAAACTTGAGTTCCGCCACATATTCCACTTCCGACGCCCCGGTCGCAGGCGCCGCCACATCCGCTGCCAGCATGCCCAGTTCCTTGCGCACGCGGGCGTCGAAAGCAAACGCGCCAGCATCGCCGTCGTCGGTTTCAGTACGAATCGACAGCATCGGCACGGCATGGCGCACGGGCCGAAACATGTCGAGCGCCTGGCCGCCGACACGCCCCGTCGGTGAATCGCTCGTCCGCAATTCCGGATGCGCCGCCTCGATAGCCTGCAACTCGCGGAACAGCCGATCGTAATCGGCATCGTCGATCAGCGGCGCATCAAGAACGTAATAGTGGTGGTTATGCCGCTCGATTTCCGCCCGCAGCCAGCGGGCGCGTTCGGTGACCTCCCGGGACGGTTCCATAGCGTCCTCCGCCGCCATCAGGAAAACAGACGCCGCGCCATGCGCCCGCCCGCCGGCAGGTTGCGCTGCGCCATGCTGGCCTGGAACTGTGCGATTTGCTGGCTGATCGGCGCCAGCGAGGCCTCAGACAATGGCCGGCGGTTATCGTCCACCAGCGCGCCTTTGAGCACGTCGGCAAAGCGTCTGGCGAGATCGGCAAGCTGGCCGAAAACGCGCTCGCCGCGCGCCACCGTCGGCACGTCGAACAGAAAGGTCAGCCCCTGCACGGACGTCGCACGCATGTTTTCGGCGGAAAACCCGGCCGGGTCGTGACTGAGCAGCATGTACAAAACACTGCCGTCGTCGGTGACCCGGACAAAGCGCCCGCGCCCGTCGAGGAACATGCCCGCCGATTCGGCCAGCGCACGGACCTGGGTGCCGGGGAAGGCTTCATTGACTGCGACGACGTTGAGGCTGATCTGGATATCGACGCCGGCACAAAAAGCATCCAGATCGGCGGCGGCGGCGGGCACCGGGCGCGGATCGGGCAGATCGAGCATGACCGGCCGGCCCTGCGCCTGCCACTCGCGCGCCAGCGCATCCATGGCGGTGGCGAAAATAAGCAGGTCGTTTTCGGACAATGCTCCCCGCCGGTCGGCCAGTTGCAGGCCGGCGCGCACATGCCGGAACAGGCGCGGCTCGCCACCGCCACGCGCGACATCCGCGCCGAGCATGACCCACTCGCCATTTTCTTCATCGAAGCCCGCCCAATGCACGGGTTTGTCCGCACGCGACAACGTCGCCTGCTGCGCCGCCAGCCAGTCGGCAGCGGGTACGCCCACCGCCGTTTCCAGCGTGGCGATGTAATCGATCGCCGGCGAAAGCAGATGCATGGGTTCGCTGACGCCAGCCGGTGCATCCTCCGCCGCAACAGTGGCATCCGACACGGCGGCATCAACCGCGCCCGCGGCAGCTGATGCCATCCCCCAGGCAGATGCATCGGGGACGAAAGCCGATCCCTGCACGGGTTCACATACAGCTTCATGGGCGGCGGCGGAAGCGCCTCCGTCGGCCTCTATCGTGCGGGCGGTCTTGGCCGCTCCATGTTCGGCATATTCGGTATATTCCGTGCGTTCCGTATATTCCGCATGCCCATGCCCGGCCGGCAGTGGCATCGCCGCTGTTTGTCCGCTTTCGCCATACGGCCGCGATTCCAGGATTTCGCCAAATTCGCCGGTATCGTCGATCTCCGGCAAATCCGCTCCGCTGCCCCCGTCTTCGTCCGCGATATCGGCAGCCGCATGGCCCAAGGCGGGTTCAATACGCTCACGAACGGAAGCCTCTGCCTCGGATGACGAAGCCTCCCCGCTCGAACGCGGCAGATGCAGCGCACTTAGCCAGCGCGAAGCAGCAGCGGCAAACGAAGCGCTGACAGAAACCGCTTCTGCAGCGGACGCCGCCGGCGCAGCCGGCATCTCGGTGGCCGCCTCGGGCGCTTGATCATCCGGTATCTCCGGTTCATCCTCGGCGCCGTCCGTGTGCGCAAATACGCCCGGCGCTGACGCCGTTTCCAGCGATGCGGGCGACAGTTCCGGCACGTCTTCGAACACGTCTTCCGACACATCTTCCGCCGCATCTTCCAATTCGGATTCCCATTCCGATTCCGCGGCGACCTCTGTTTCCGGCGCAAAGCCGGGCGGTACGGCCTGTTTATCGAACAGCACGTCCTTTTCCAGCGGATCGAGCAGGCGGCCGGTCAGCTGACGGTGGCGGTAAGCCACCCAGGCGTTATAGACCACGACGCCGAGTACACCCAGCGCCCCCAGCCCGATCAGGCCCATGTGCAATTCACTCATAATCGCCTGCCCCGTTAGACAATTTGCTCACGCATGCGCAGCGCCTCGGTCATATCCACCTCGACGATGCGCGACACGCCGGATTCCTGCATCGTCACGCCGACGAGCTGTTCCGCCATTTCCATGGCGATCTTGTTATGGCTGATAAAAAGAAACTGGGTATTCGTCGCCATGCGCTTGACCATTGCGCAGAAGCGTTCGGTATTGCTGTCATCGAGCGGTGCATCCACCTCGTCGAGCAGGCAGAACGGCGCCGGATTGAGCTGGAACATGGCAAAAACCAGCGCAATCGCGGTCAGTGCTTTTTCTCCTCCCGAGAGCAAATGAATCGTCGAATTTTTCTTGCCCGGCGGCTGTGCCATCACCTGCAGGCCCGCATCGAGAATCTCTTCGCCCGTCATGATCAAGCGCGCCTCGCCGCCGCCGAACAGCGTTGGAAAGAGTTCGCCAAAGCTCTTGTTGACTGCGTTGTACGTCGTTTGCAGCAGTTCCCGCGTTTCACGGTCGATGCGGCGAATGGCGTTTTCCAGTGTTTCCATCGCCTGTGTCAGATCCTCGGACTGCGCGTCGAGGAAGCCCTTGCGCTCACGTGCCGACTCCAGCTCTTCCAGCGCCGCCAGATTGACCGGGCCGAGCGATTCGATCGAATGCTGCAAGCTGCTGATGGCGCTTTGCAGCGCGCCGGCGCGCACGCCCTGCAAGGCCGGCGCCAACGCCGCCTCGTCCGCCTGCGCCTGACGCAGTTGTGCGTCCATCTGCTCGACGTTGAGCGCCGCCGCCTGTTCCTTGAGGCGTAAATCGCCGATTTTTTCGCGCAGCGGCTCCAGCCCGATTTCGATCTTCATGCGCGTCTCTTCCAGCCCGCGCAAACCGCCCGTCGCCGCCTCCAGCGCATCGCGCGCTGCCGCCAGCGCCTGTTCGCACATCACCCGCCGGGCCAGCGCCGTCTGGAGCAACGGTTCAAGATCCTCGGCCTGCATGGCCTCCGCGCCTTCCGTACAGCGCGCCAGTTCATCGACGATGCGTTCGATCTGCCGAAGCGCCAGATCGCGGTTCTTGCCGAGATCGTCGAGCTTGCTCCGGCATTCACGCTGGGAGAATTGCGCCTCATGCAGCGCGTGCTCGGCGGCGCTAACGCGCTCGCGTGCATCGCGCAGCGCTTGCCCGGCCGCCTCGAATCCGCCGGCCGCCTGCGCCATCTGCTGCCTGACCGACTCAACCGCATCGCGCGCCGCGTCGATCGCTTCGTCGACGATGAGCAGGCGTTCGTTCTCCTCCTCTTCTTCGGCCGTCAGTTCGGCCAGCGCCGTTTCGATCTGCGCTTGACGGTCACGGAAGCGGTCGAGCGCCTGTGAAAGCCTGAGCGTTTCCATCTGAATGGCGTGCGCCTCTTCCTGCCGTGCGTCGAGTTCGCCGCGCACCTCTTGCAAGGTTGCCTGCGCCTCGGCCAGCGCCGTTTCGACAGCGGCCAGGTTTTCCTGCGCCTGCGCCACGCGTGTTTCGTGACCGGCGATGACCCCGGCGAGGGCATCGATTTCGCGCTGCCGCTCAAGCATTCCGTGTCCCGCAGCATTCGGCGCAAAGAGCGTGATGCCCTGCCGGGTAACAATATCGCCCGCCGGTGTCACGCAGCAGGCTTCGCCGCGCAGATGATCGCGTTTATCAAGCGCTGCCTGTAGGGAGTCAGCGGCGCACACTTCACCCAGCCAGTCGGCCAGCACCGCCCGCAGGCCGGCATCCTCACACTGGATCCTGTTCAGCAGACTGTCGCGCTGCGGCGCTGTTGCGCTCGCGCCGCCGGCAGGCGCCAGCAAGGTCAGCCGGCTGCCCGGCCGATCCTTGCTCCAGGCCGGATCAATGTCATCGGCCGTCAGCGCGCCGAGTCGCTCGCGCAGAACCGCTTCGACCGCATCTTCCCAGCCCGGATCAACACGCAGCGATTTCCATAAAGGCTGGCGATGTTCGAGACCGTAACGACGCAGCCAGGCATCCTGCTGCCCGTCCTCCTGCATCTTTTTCTGTAACTGTTCGAGCGCCGTCCGCCGCGCTTGCGCCTCGGCACGTTCTTTTTGCGCCTGCTGCACGGCGGCCAACGCTTCGCGGCGGCGCTGCTCGAAATGCGGCAGATCGCGCTGGCGCTCGGCCAGATCGTCCTGCATGGCGGCAATCGTTTCATGCAGCGTTGCCAGCGTTGCCTGCTTGAGCGCAAATCCTTCCTGGTCGGGCATCGGCAGTGCGGCGCGCTCCTGGTCGAGGCGGTCGCGCCGGCTGGCGATGATTTGCAGAGAACGCTGCGCGTGATTGCGATTGGCCAGTTCGACCTGCAAACGCTGTTCAGCCTGACTGAGTGCGTGTCGCTGCTGATTGACGCTTTCCTGTGCCTGCGCATAAGCAGCCTCGACAGCCGGCAAGCGCTCTTGCTGCGCCGCCAGCCGCATGTTTTCCTGCTCGACGCGCTCATCGGCCAGCGTCGAGAGTTCTGCCCAGCGTTCACGCTCGGTATCGTAGCGTTCGACATCGGCCTGCCATTGCGCCCGGTCGGCCTCCAGCTGCGTCAGGCGTGATTGATATTCTTCGCGCGATTCGCGCCGGTGGCGGATTTCAGCTTCCAGCCGCGCTACTTCGGCATTGGCCTGGTAGCTTTCTCCCTGAGCGCTCTGCACGCCGTCTGTGGCTGAAAAATGGTGTTCGCGCGCTTCTTCGACGCGCGCTTCGGTTTCACGCAGGGCGGTGTGCTGCGCCTCCAGCTCATTGACCGCATGCGCCACGACCTGCGCCATGCGTTCGCGCTCGGCCTGCGCTTCGTTGCGGCGTAGCAGCCAGAGCAGCTGCTGTTTGTGCGTCAGATCCGCCTGGTAATCGCGGTACTGGCGCGCCACCGCGGCCTGGGCTTCCAGACGTTCCATCTGACCGCCCAGTTCCGCGCGGATATCTTCGACGCGCGTCAGGTTTTCACGCGTGTCGGCCAGACGGCGTTCGGTTTCCTTGCGCCGTTCCTTGTATTTGGTCACGCCAGCAGCTTCTTCCAGAAACACGCGCAACTCGTCGGGGCGCGCTTCGATGATGCGCGAGATCGTTCCCTGGCCGATGATGGCATAGGCGCGCGGCCCCAGGCCGGTGCCCAGAAAGAGGTCGGTCACGTCCTTGCGGCGGACATGCAGATTATTAATGTAGTACTCGGACTGCCCGCTGCGCGTGAGCTGCCGCTTGACGGAAAGCTCGGCGTACTGGGACCACTGACCAGCAGCACGGCTGAGAGAATTGTCAAACACCAGTTCGACCGCCGCACGCGACACCGGCTTGCGGCCGCCCGAACCATTGAAGATGACATCCTGCATCGATTCGCCGCGCAGTTCCGAAGCCTTCGATTCGCCGAGCACCCAGCGCACGGCGTCGATCACGTTCGATTTACCGCAACCGTTCGGACCAACAACGCCGACGAGCTGCCCGGGCAAGGCAATGGCCGTCGGATCGACAAAGGATTTAAAACCGGCAAGTTTGAGTTTGGTCAGGCGCATGAAAAAGCAATGCAAAAGACGACAGAACCACCGCCGGCGCCGCCGCCCAACGCCGCCAGCCAGCGGCGCGAATGGCATGAATAGCGCGAATACGCTGCGCCGGCGATCATTTCCACTGAATATTCCGAACGGCGCTTCACGCCTGCGCCATCGCGCATCGCGCCCGCCGCGCTGTCCGCCTATAATAGCATTTGTCAGCGGCATTCATTCCGCAGCCGTTTCAAACTCCGGACAACGACTTTACACAGCCATGAGCACCCGACCGAGCAAAAACCTGCAAACCTTTCCCAATCCGGCGCCGCAGCGGGACTTCCACATCCACATGGAGATTCCGGAGTTTACCTGCCTGTGCCCGATGACCGGACAGCCCGACTTCGCCACGCTGATTCTCGACTACATTCCTGAAAAAACCTGCGTCGAACTCAAAAGCCTCAAGCTTTACATCTGGTCGTTTCGCGACGAGGGCTGCTATCACGAAGCCGTCACCAACCGCATTCTCGACGATCTTGTCCAGGCGCTCAAACCACGCTTCATGCGCCTGACCGCCAAGTTCTACGTACGTGGCGGCATTTTCACTAATGTGGTCGCTGAACACCGGGAACCGGGCTGGCAGCCGGCGCCAAGGGTCGAGCTGGACCGGTTCGACAGTCAATCCAACACGCGAGGATAAACAGGAGGCAACGCCATGACACCATCCGCCATACCGCTCACCGATGCGGAACTCGACCGTCTGGAAGAACTGCTCGACGACCCGGCGCTGGAAGAAGCCCTGCGCCTCGACGAGGCTCAGGGTTATCTGTGCGCCGCGCTGGCCGGCCCGCGCCCGATGCCGCCGGAACGCTGGCTGAGCGACATTCTCGGCAGCGATGAAGCGCTCGAACAGCCGGTCGGGCTGGAAGCCGCCGGCCTCTTGCGTCGTTTCGCCGACGCTCTGGAAGCGGATCTGAATGCCGGAGAACCGCCGACCCTGTTGCTCTACCCGCTCGAAGAAGGCGACGATGCGCCGAGTGACTACCAGCCCTGGTGCGAAGCCTATCTGGCGGCAGTCGATTCCGCCGAAGAGGACTGGTTCGATTTTCTCGGCGAAGACGACGCCGAGGAAAACGCTGAGAACAGCGAAGAAGATTATGAGGAAATCGCCTATCTCGATGAACGCCTGTTTCCGCTGATGGTGCTCACCGGTGAAGCCGAAAGCGCCGCGCGCGAGCATGGTGAACCCTGGCCGGAAGGCGAGGAACGCGAGCAAATGCTCGCCGATTGCGAGGACGATCTGCCGCAGGCCGTTGCCGACATCTACAATTTCTGGCGCGCCAAGCGCAGCATCGGCACGGTACGCCGCGATGCGCCCAAGGTCGGGCGCAACGATGAGTGTCCCTGCGGCAGCGGCAAAAAATATAAGTTCTGCTGTGGTGATGAATCCGGCGACTAAGCGCCGGTGAAAAATACCCGAGACGGCAAGCCGCCCGCTGACGGGGCATGAAAAGCACGAAAAAAATGCCCGACGGCGCGGCGGCTGCAAGGATTGCCGATCCGCGCCGGCATCTGGCATCTATCAGCCTGCGCAATAGCTGTACCTGCAAAGCTGAAAACTGCCGTTCGGTTCCTGTTTATTTTTGAAACCGCTTCTCCGGAACAATCCCAAACCAACGATCTTGAACCGCATACTATTTATTGCCCCGCATGGATATCGATTTTCCGCCTGACCCAAGCGAGCCAACGCATAAGAAACCGCCGTTTTTTCCCACCCCGTATTTTTGCTGACTTAACGTCTGTACCTGCATGACCGATTTGACCAACGCATCTACCGTTTCATCCGCCGCTCTCCCTTCTGTCCCGCCTACGCCTGCCGCGCCTTCCCGCGCTACCGCTCAACCGTTGTCATCCCCCCAGCCCATGCCGCCGCGGCTTCCGCAACTTCCGCGACTGCCACTTATCCCGCCGCATCTGGCCGGTCAAACCGGGGAGCGTATTGCCCTGCCGCCGTTTTCCGGCTCTGCTGATGCCTGGTACATCGCACAACTCGCCGGCGAAGCTGTTGCTGCCCGCCAGGGAGCGCTGATCGCCATCATTACGGCCAACGCGGGCGACGCACGCCGCCTACTTGCCGAAATTCCCTGGTTTGCGCCCAGCCTGCGTGTACGCCTGCTGCCGGATTGGGAAACGCTGCCTTACGATAGCTTCTCGCCGCACCATGATCTCGTGTCGGAACGGCTGGCCGCGCTGCACAGCGTCAGCCGCGGCGAATGCGACGTGCTGCTCATCCCGGCCGCCACGGCGGCATACCGGCTGGCGCCGCCCGCCTATCTGGCCGCCTATACGTTCTTTTTCAAGCAAGGAGAAACGCTGGACGCCGCGGCATTTCGTGCGCAACTGACGCTCGCCGGCTATACGCACGTCGCCAACGTTGTCTCACCGGGCGAGTATTCGATTCGCGGCGGCCTGATCGACCTGTTTCCCATGGGATCGGCGCTGCCCTTCCGCATCGACCTGTTTGACGATGAAATCGAGAGCATCAAAACATTCGATGTCGACACCCAGCGCACGCTCTATCCGGTGCCGGAAATCCGTCTGCTGCCCGCGCGCGAATTCCCGCTCGATGAAACGGGACGCACTCGTTTCCGCCAGCGCTTCCGCGCAACCTTCGAGGGCGACCCGGCGCAGTCCGGCATCTACAAGGACGTATCGAACGGCATTCCGCCCGCCGGCATCGAATATTGGCTGCCGCTGTTCTTTGAAAACACGGCGACGCTGTTCGATTACCTGCCCGCAGGAACGCGCCTTTGCCTGCATAACGATGTTCCCGCGGCACTGCGCGATTTCTGGCGCGACGCCCAGTCACGCTACCGCATGTTGTCGGGCGAGAAACACCGGCCGCTGCTGCCGCCCGAAGCGCTGTTCCTCAACGAGGAACATTTTTTCATCGCTGCCAAACCCTATACGCGGCTCATATTGAGAAAGCATAACGAAGCATCGCCGGCCGCCCCCTCTCGCCCCCTGCCGCCGCTGGCTGTCAACCGGCGCGCCGAGGCGCCCCTGGCGCGCCTGCACGCCTTCATCGACGGCTTTCCCGGCCGCGTGTTGTTGCTTGCGGAAAGCGCTGGCCGCCGCGAGACGCTGGCCAGCCTGCTCGCCGAACACGGCTTCCAGCCCGATGCCTGCCCTGATTTGGGTGGCTTTCTCGACAGCGGCAGCCGGCTGGCGCTCGGCGTTTCGCCGCTCTACGAAGGCTTTATTGCCGACGGCGCATCAACGCCCGCAGACAAAAACGAAGCGCTCGCCATCATCACCGAGACCGAGCTGTACGCCGACAGCCCGACACGGCGCACCCAGCGGCGTAGCGGCAAAAAAGCCTCGCTCGATAACTGGCTGCGCGATCTGACCGAGCTGAAAGTCGGCGATCCGGTGGTGCATGAACAGCACGGGATCGCCCGCTACCACGGCCTGGTTTACCTCAACCTTGGCGAGGGCGAAGCGGAATTTCTCGAACTGCATTACGCCGACGAAGCCAAACTCTACGTCCCCGTCTCGCAACTGCACGTGATCTCGCGCTATTCCGGCGCCGACCCGGAAACCGCGCCATTGCACGCGCTCGGTTCGCCGCAATGGGAAAAGGCCAAGCGCAAGGCCGCGCAGCAGGCGCACGACACAGCCGCCGAACTGCTGGCGCTTTATGCCCGCCGCGCCGCCCGGCAAGGCCACGCTTTCCAGTTCTCCGCGCGCGATTACGAGGCCTTTGCCGAGGGTTTCGGCTTTGAGGAAACCCCTGATCAGGCCGCCGCCATCGCCGCCGTCATTGAGGATATGCAATCCGGCAAGCCGATGGACCGCCTTGTCTGCGGCGATGTCGGTTTCGGCAAAACCGAGGTGGCAATGCGCGCCGCCTTCTGCGCCGTTGCCGGCGGCCACCAGGTCGCCATTCTTTGTCCGACGACGCTGCTGTGCGAGCAGCATTTCCAGAATTTCACTGACCGCTTCGCCGACTGGCCGGTCAGAATCGTCGAACTCTCGCGCTTCAAAACCACCGGCGAAATCGAACGCGCCTTGCAGGAAACGGCCGACGGCAAGGCCGATATCATCATCGGCACGCATCGGCTGCTGCAAAAGGATGTGCATTTTGCCCGTCTCGGCCTCGTCGTCATCGACGAGGAACATCGTTTCGGCGTGCGCCAGAAGGAGCTGCTGAAGAAACTGCGCGCCGAGGTCGACGTGCTGACGCTGACGGCAACGCCGATTCCGCGCACGCTCGGCCTCTCGCTCGAAGGGCTGCGTGATTTCTCGGTCATTGCCACCGCGCCGCAAAAACGCCTGGCGATCAAAACCTTCGTCTCGCGCTACTCGGACGGCATCGTGCGCGAGGCGCTGCTGCGCGAATTCAAGCGCGGCGGACAAGTCTACTTCCTGCACAATCAGGTCGACACGATCGAAAACATGCGCGATAAGCTCACCAAGCTGCTGCCCGAGGCGCGCATCGTCGTCGGCCACGGACAGATGAGCGAACGCGAGCTGGAACGGGTCATGCGCGATTTCACCCAGCAGCGCGCCAACCTATTGTTATGCACGACGATCATCGAAACCGGCATCGACAATCCACATGCCAACACGATCATCATCGACCGCGCCGACAAGTTCGGGCTGGCGCAACTGCACCAATTGCGCGGGCGCGTTGGCCGCTCCCACCACCAGGCATATGCCTACTTGCTGACACGCGCCGATGCCGACGGCAAAAGCGGCCTGACGAAGCAGGCGCGCCAGCGGCTGGAAGCGATTCAGGCAATGGAAGAACTGGGCGCGGGCTTCTACCTCGCCATGCACGATCTGGAAATTCGCGGCGCTGGCGAAATCCTCGGCGAAAACCAGTCCGGCGCCATGCAGGAAATCGGCTTTAGCCTCTATAGCGAAATGCTCAACCGCGCCGTCAGCGCGCTGCGTCAGGGCAAAGAGGCCGACTTGATCGAACCGCTGGGCATTGCGACTGAAATCAACCTGCACACGCCGACGCTGCTGCCCAGCAACTATGCGCCCGACGTGCATGAACGGCTGACGCTCTACAAACGCCTGGCCAACTGCACCTCACCGGATGAAATCGCCGCCATGCAGGAAGAACTCATCGACCGCTTCGGCGAACTGCCACCGCAGGCGCAGGCGCTGCTCGAAAGCCACCGGCTGCGGCTGCGCTGCCGTCCGCTCGGCATCATCAAGCTGGATGCAACGGCCAATGGCGTCAATGTCCAGTTTGAGCCGAAGCCGCCGATCGACCCGATCATCATCATCGACCTGATTCAGAAAAACCGTAGCTACAAACTTGCTGGGCAGGATAGACTTTCACTTGTGCGCCCCTGCCCGACATTGGCCGAACGCATCGCCGCCACGCGGGAGCTATTAAAACAACTTGGTGCGGAGAAAGTGGCATAAGCTGCCAAAACAACGTATGGGATTATTAAAGTAAAAATATTAGACATTTTATTCGGAAGGATAAATCATGGGTTTAGCTATTTTAACGATATATATTCCAACACTTCTGGTTACTTTAATAGTTTCAATTTTTATTGGTAGTTTAATTATTAAAAAAACACACAGTGAAGAAACTATTGGGAAGAATAAAAAAACTGCACATCTTATTGGAGTAACAGCAAGCACTTTACTAACTGCCAGCGTGGCTTGGTGGTGCTCAAAAATCAACAGCCTTGGGTTTGGTATGCTTATCATACCGATTATGATTTCGTTATTTACCCCATCAGCTATTGGTTTGTTTACTGTATTCATTGCATTTATTTTACGAACAACCGGATTTAAAGAAAAATCCTCTTTCTATTTTTATATAGCCGCTAGTGCATTTAAATCCACAGGGGCTATGCCCATTTTTTGTGTAATAATTTATTTATTACTTGATGGGCTATATAATTTTTCATTTCCACTTATGTTTAAATCAATTTGTGCAAACGCTAAAGTAGAAATTATAGAATCAACCGAACCTCCTAAAGGATTTGCTATTATCCCAGAATGGGGACGTTCTAGACGTTACCAAGAATCCAATCTTGACCGACTACTTTTATCAGAAAAAACAGCGCTTGAATTTATTGAAAAAGTGGACAACTCTTCAAAAGATAATGAGAAAATCACAAAAGTAATAAAAAAGCAGGTTAACAAAAAAGAAGGTGAAATAGAATATAGCGATTTATTTTTGACAATACCTGAAAGTTCCTTGAACTCTCAATATTATGTGCAATTTTCAGAAATAGAAGTTTCTCAATTATTTAAAATAGAAGGATTTACAGAAGGGCAGAAAATTCAAATAAAACGCACATCCGATAATAAAATTATTGCTTCAGCAGAAGGCTACTGGAATTACCAGCAACGGAAGGAATGCCCAAAAGATTTTGGTAAAGAAGACTTTGTGATAAAATTTGTTGCGAAAACATTTAACCTCCCACTTCATTAAGTGAATATCTAAACTTTCAATTGAAAACCACATTGATCCATCCTGATTTCCATTTGGCGACCTTTAATTATCTTATTTTTATCCGAAAAAATGACCCCTTCCGACAATTCCCCCAACGACCAGAACGCCATCGAAAATATCAACGTCGGTAATTTTGAGCCAATGCCTTCGCCCAAAGAAATTCTGGCGCGTATTCCGCTTTCTAGGCAGGCGGCACAGACCGTTATACACGGCCGCAAAGCCTTGCGCGATATCCTCGACCGGCGTGATCCGCGCCTGTTCGTCGTTGTCGGCCCCTGTTCGATTCACGACCCAGTCGCGGGCATCGATTATGCCCGCCGGCTCAAGGCATTGGCCGATGAACTGGACGATACGCTGTTGCTGATCATGCGCGTTTATTTTCAAAAACCACGCACGACAACCGGCTGGAAGGGCTTTATCAACGACCCTTACATGGACGATTCGTTCTGTATCGACAAAGGCATGGAAAAGGCGCGCGCTTTCCTGCACGAGATTGCCGAACTGGGCCTGCCGACAGCCACTGAGGCGCTCGACCCGATTTCGCCGCAGTATCTTGGCGATCTCATTGCATGGACGGCGATCGGCGCGCGCACGTCGGAATCGCAAACGCACCGTGAGATGGCTTCCGGCCTATCGACGCCGGTCGGCTTTAAGAACGCGACCAACGGTGACATCGGCATTGCCGTAAACGCCATTCTTTCCGCCTCACGCCAGCATAGTTTTCTGGGCATCAACAGCGAAGGCCATACGGCGATCGTGCGCACACGTGGCAATCATTATGCCCATCTGGTATTGCGCGGCGGCGACGACCGTCCGAATTACGATACGGTCAGCGTTCGCATTGCCGAGGAAGCGCTGACCAAAGCCGGTCTGCCGGCCAATCTGGTTGTCGATTGCTCGCACGCCAACAGCTACAAGGATCACAAGCTTCAACCGTTCGTGCTCGCCGACATCGTCAACCAGATCCATTACGGAAACCATTCACTGGTCGGCGTCATGATCGAATCCAACCTCATTGCCGGCAACCAGCCGATTCCTAAAGATCGTAGCCAGCTCAAGTACGGCTGCTCGATCACCGACGCCTGCGTCGACTGGGCAACGACAGAGCATATGCTGCGCGAAGCCGCCGCACAACTGCGCGATGTGTTACCGAAACGGAACGTACCGTCCGCCGAATAGCTATTATGCGAACATCGATTCGTCCGCCAGCATGGCTACGTTGATGCCTCGACAGGCCGCATGCGCTCCGTCGGGTATTTGCCCCAACCGTGACTTCATCGCCGTTTTATTGATTGCTTTTTGATCGGGAGACTGATTTGAACCCCACCACTACCCCATTGATCCGCCCCTTTGCCGCCCTGCGCCCTCTGCCCGAGCAGGCCGCCGCGGTCGCCGCCCCGCCTTATGACGTGCTTTCCAGCAAGGAGGCGCGCATACGCGCCGCCAGCAAACCCTATTCCTTCCTGCACATTTCAAAAGCTGAAATCGATTTGCCCGAAAACATCGATCCTTACGCGCCCGAGGTGTATGCCAAATCGGCAGAAAATCTCCGCCGATTGATCGACGACGGCATCCTGATCCGTGAGCGCAAACCCTGCTACTACGCCTACCGGCTGGTGATGGGTGAACATACGCAGACGGGGTTGATCGTCACCGCCTCGGTGGCGCATTACGATAACAACCGGATCCGCAAGCATGAATTCACGCGACCGGAGAAGGAGGACGACCGCGTGCGCCAGATCGAGGCGCTCAATGCCCAGACCGGTCCGGCACTGCTTGCCCACCCGGACAGCGATGAAGCCGAACGTCTGCTTGCCGAGGCCACATCTGGTATCCCCATCGCCGACCTGACCGCTGACGATGGCATCCGCCATACTATCTGGCTGATTGATGACGAGGCCACCATTGCCCGCATCGGCGCTGTCATCAATGCCATGCCGGTGCTCTATATCGCCGACGGGCATCACCGCTCCGCCGCCGCCTCGCGCATTGCGGCAAGCCGGCGGAAAGCCGGCAATGTTGCGAGCGATGCGGAATCGGAATACTTTCTCGCCGTCGTGTTCCCGGCGCGGCAGATGCGCATCTTCGATTACAACCGCGTCGTCCGCGACCTTAACGGCCATAGCCTCGACAGCTTCCTCAAGGCCATCGGCGAACGCTGCGCGGTCACGCCCGCCCAAACCGCTGTCAAACCTGAACATGTCGGCGAATTCGGCATGTATGTCGCCGGCCGCTGGTATGTGCTGGCGATCCGGCCGGAACTTATTCCGGCGCAAGATCCGGTGCGTCGGCTCGATGTCTCTGTGCTCTCCGAGCAAATTCTCGGCCCGGTACTCGGTATCACCGACCTGCGCCGAGATGCACGAATCGACTTTGTTGGCGGCATTCGCGGCCTTGGCGAATTGGAAAAGCGCGTCGACAGCGGCGAGATGGCTGTCGCTTTCTCCATGTATCCGACCCAGCTCGACCAATTGATGTCGGTTGCCGACGCTGGCGAAGTCATGCCCCCCAAATCAACCTGGTTCGAGCCAAAACTGGCTGACGGGCTAGCCTCGCACGTACTCGACTGACGGCGAGGGACATCAAAGGATCATGCACTTCACTAATGGGCGATCGTTACTGAAACGACGACAACCGCATCTAATGTCCTAAAAATACGCAGTCGGAAAATCGTAAAAATGGCGATAGCGACATAATAAAGGCAGTCATCGACTGTTCATTCGAGAGGCATGCCGAGGCGATCCTCGGCATCCTCAACAAAGCAATCGCCAACTCGACAGCGCTGTCCGATGATAAGCCACGTTCGTTGCAAGACGTGGCGGCATGGTTCGAGGCGCGGCACAAAAGCAATTTTGCGGTTATCGGTGTAGAAAATGACACTGGGAAATTGTTTGCCTTCGCCAGCTACGGCATGTGCCGTACGTGGCCGGCATATCAATACACACTGTTGAACATTCGGTGTATATGCACGCAGCACATCATGGGAAGGATTTGGGATATATACATACATACTCATGCGGGCATTGATTGCGGCAGCCGAACAAAACGACATGCATGCGATGATCGGTGCTATTGACGTCTTGAACAGCCACAGTATCAGCTTGCATGAACGGCTCGGCTTTAAGCGCGTCGGAATACTGCCGCAGGTCGGCTTTAAATTCGTTCACTGACTGGATCTGGCCTTTTACCAGTTGTTGTTGAAAACGCCCGCGCATCCCGCCGAAACCTGAGTTAGCGCAACGTCTCACTGAAGTTTTGCCATCGGCGAAAAACCACGCAAACCGTTTAACCTTCGAACACAAGCCAACATACAACGATGCATTTCCAGACCGATTCCAGGTTGACTTGCCAGCCTCGCCACGTATAATGCCGCTTTCTTCGACGTCGCATGTTGCTCGGCGACAAAGAAGGCGCGTAGCTCAGCTGGTTAGAGCACCACCTTGACATGGTGGGGGTCGTTGGTTCGAGTCCAATCGCGCCTACCAAATACCGAAGCCAGAGCGTGTCTCTGGCTTTTTTCTTTTCTGGGGTTAAAAAAATGCCGGTCATTACCTTGCCCGATGGTTCTCAACGGGAATTCATGCAATCGGTTACCGTCGCCGAAGTGGCGCAAAGTATCGGCGCCGGACTCGCAAAAGCGGCACTGGCCGGTAAAGTCGACGGCCGTCTGGTCGATACCTCGTTCTGCATCGAACACAATGCGCAACTGGCCATCATTACCGACAAAGACCCCGAAGGCGTAGACATCATCCGCCACTCAACGGCGCATCTACTCGCTTACGCCGTCAAGGAACTGTTTCCAGATGCACAGGTAACAATCGGACCAGTCATCGAAAACGGCTTCTACTATGATTTTTCGTTCAAACGTCCGTTTACGCCAGAGGATTTGCAAGCCATTGAAAAACGCATGGCCGAACTCGCTAAACGCGATATCCCTGTCACGCGCGAAGTCTGGGATCGCGACAAGGCCACAAATTTTTTTAATTCCATTGGTGAACATTACAAGGCTGAGTTGATCGCCGCCATTCCTCCCGGCGAAACGGTATCGCTCTACCGCGAGGGCGATTTCATCGATCTTTGCCGCGGACCACACGTGCCATCGACCGGCAAGCTCAAGATTTTCAAGCTGATGAAAGTAGCAGGCGCCTACTGGCGCGGCGACCACCACAATGAACAATTGCAGCGTATCTACGGTACCGCCTGGGCCAAGAAGGAAGAGCAGGAGGCTTACCTGACAATGCTCGAAGAAGCCGAGAGGCGCGACCATCGCCGCCTGGGCCGGCATCTCGATCTATTTCACTTGCAGGACGAAGCGCCCGGCATGGTTTTCTGGCATCCGAAAGGCTGGACAATCTGGCAGCAGATCGAACAATACATGCGCCGCGTTTACCAGGAAAACGGCTATCAGGAAGTCAAATGTCCACAGATTCTTGACCGCTCGTTGTGGGAGAAATCCGGACACTGGGCGCATTTTAAGGACAACATGTTCCTCACTGAATCGGAAAAACGCGATTACGCAATCAAGCCGATGAACTGCCCCGGACATGTGCAGATCTTCAACACCGGCCTGCGTAGTTACCGTGATCTGCCGTTACGCTACGGGGAATTTGGCTCCTGCCACCGTAACGAGCCATCCGGTGCACTACACGGCATCATGCGCGTGCGCGGTTTCACGCAGGATGATGGACATATTTTTTGCACCGAAGACCAGATCGAATCAGAAGTCACCACGTTCAACGCACTAGTCAAACGGGTTTACGCCGATTTCGGTTTCCACGATATCGCAGTTAAGCTCGCCTTACGCCCAGCAGGGCGCGTCGGCTCCGACGAGGTTTGGGACAAAGCCGAAAATGCCCTACGCGCCGCCTTACGTGCATCTGGTCTCGAATGGGCCGAACTGCCCGGCGAAGGCGCATTTTATGGACCAAAAATCGAATTTCACATTCGGGACGCCATCGGCCGTTCTTGGCAATGCGGCACCGTACAAGTCGATTTCTCGATGCCCGGCCGCCTAGGCGCCGAGTATGTTGGTGAAGATAATGCACGCCATACGCCAGTCATGCTGCACCGCGCCATTCTCGGCTCACTTGAACGTTTCATCGGCATTCTTATCGAAAACTGGTCGGGTGCCCTGCCCCTGTGGCTCTCGCCAGTGCAAGCCGTTGTTCTCAACATTTCGGAGAGCCAGGTCGACTATACCAAGCATGTTGTGAAAACACTACGTGAGGCGGGATTGCGCGCCGAGGCCGATTTGCGCAATGAAAAAATCAACTATAAAATACGTGAGCATAGCCTGAATAGACTGCCGTATCAGCTTGTCGTCGGCGATAAGGAAAAAGCAACGGACAAAGTTGCCGTGCGAACGCGCGGTGGTCAGGATCTCGGTCAAATGACACTTGATACTCTGATTAAACGGCTTCAGCAGGAAGTCATAACGCGTAGTAGCGCGACTTAATTTTGTCAAAAAACAGGAGGAAAAAGTCATCGCACAGCAAAAAACACAACGCATCAACGAAGAAATTACAGCCCCAGAAATCCGTCTGATCGGCGTGGAGGGCGAAGCGCTCGGCATCATGAGCGTGCGACAGGCGTTGTATCTAGCTGAAGAAGTCGGTATTGATCTCGTAGAAATCGCTCCACTGGCGCAACCGCCCGTTTGCCGAATTATGGATTACGGCAAGTTCAAATACCAAGAGCAGAAACGCCAGCACGAACAGAAACTCAAGCAAAAGCAGATTCAGGTCAAAGAAGTCAAATTGCGCCCAGGAACTGACGAAAATGACTACCAAATCAAACTGCGCAACATGATTCGTTTTCTGCAAGACGGCGACAAAGTCAAAGCCACCTTGCGCTTTCGCGGGCGTGAAATGGCCCACCAAGACATCGGGATGCGTCAAATCGAACGGATCAAGGTCGATTTACAGGACTATGCCAGTGTTGAGCAGATGCCTAAAATGGAAGGCCGTCAGATGGTGATGATTCTGGCGCCACTACGGAAAAAATAGCAGTCGCAATACGCGACTGTATATCTCATATGTAATACCGCAGCCTCCGCATTTTTACGTACAACACGGTAGAATTATAGTTTTACTTTTACTAAGTGGTGTCAGGTTAGCAAGTGCGCCCGCCGGGAGCCACCTGCCGCCATATTTAAAAAGGAGCATTCAATGCCCAAAATGAAGACCAAAAGTGGCGCTAAAAAGCGTTTCAAGGTCAGCGCCAGCGGTCGCATCAAACGCGCGCAGGCATTTAAGCGTCACATCCTGACCAAAAAAACTACCAAAGGCAAGCGCCAGTTACGCGGCATGATCGGCGTTCATGAATCCGACAAGGCCTTGGTTCTCGCCATGATGCCTTACGCATAAGGAGACCGATATGCCCAGAGTTAAACGTGGAGTTACGGCGCGTGCGCGTCACAAAAAGATTCTTGTTCAGGCCAAGGGTTATCGTGGCCGTCGGAAAAATGTTTACCGCATCGCCAAACAAGCGGTAATGAAAGCCGGCCAGTACCAGTATCGTGATCGCCGTCAAAGAAAACGTCAGTTCCGCACTTTGTGGATCGCGCGTATCAATGCCGCAGCACGCGAATTAGGTCTGAAGTACAGCACGCTGATGAACGGCCTAAAGAAGGCGCAAATCGAAGTCGATCGCAAAGTATTGGCTGATCTTGCTGTCTTTGACAAACCGGCCTTCGCAGCACTTGCCAATCAGGCCAAGGCGCAGATTGCTTCCTGACTTGGCTGATACGATAAAGGGAGGCGCTCGCCTCCCTTTTTTGTTCGACGACGAGGAATTTATTCATGCTGAATCTTGAACAGATTGCGCAGGAAGCGATTGCAGCCTTTGCCGCTATTGGTGATGCAGACAAACTTGAGCAAATCAAAGCGCGTTACCTTGGCAAAAGCGGTCAGATTACTGAATTGCTCAAGGGCATGGCCAAGCTCTCACCTGAAGAGCGCAAACAGATGGGCGCTGCCATCAATCAGGTCAAGACGAGCATCGAGAATGCGCTTGCATCCCGTCGTGAAGCAATCCGTGCTGCAATGCTGGAAACACGGCTGGCAGAAGAATCTCTTGATGTCACCCTGCCCGGTCGCGGTGAAACACGTGGTGGCCTGCACCCGGTAACGCGCACGCTGGAGCGCATCGAAGCGCTTTTCCGCTCGATTGGTTTTGAAGTCGCGGATGGTCCCGAGATTGAGGCTGACTTCCAGAATTTCACAGCACTGAACACACCTGAAGACCATCCAGCACGATCGATGCACGACACCTTCTACCTGTTCGACGAACAGGGTAAGGTTGCGCCCGACGTGCTGCTACGTACGCACACTAGCCCAATCCAGGTACGCTATATGCAAGCGCATGTAGCGAAATACCAGCATCTCGAAACAATGCCGGAAATCCGGATTATCGCACCAGGCCGTGTTTACCGCGTTGATTCCGACGCCACACATTCGCCGATGTTCCACCAAGTTGAGGGACTTTGGATTGGAGAAAATGTCAGTTTTTCCGACCTGAAGGGTGTTGTAGCCGACTTTCTGCGCCGTTTTTTCGAAAGTGATGAATTGCAGGTTCGTTTTCGCCCGTCCTTTTTTCCATTCACCGAACCTTCCGCCGAAATTGACGTTGCCTTCATGAGTGGTCCGCTAGAAGGCCGCTGGCTGGAAATTGCCGGTTGCGGCATGGTACACCCGAATGTCTTACGCCACGTAAAAATCGATCCGGAAAAATACATCGGCTTTGCCTTCGGTATGGGGCCGGATCGCCTGACCATGCTGCGTTACGGCATTAACGACCTACGCCTGTTTTTTGACGGCGATTTGCGCTTTTTGCGTCAGTTTGCATGATGGATTGCCCATGAAATTCTCAGAATCCTGGCTTCGCACCTTTGTCGATCCAAAAATTACCGGTGTCAAATTTACACATCTGCTGACGATGGCCGGCCTTGAAGTTGAGGAAGACGAAAGCGTTGCCCCCGCCTTCGAAGGCGTTATCGTCGCCCATGTACTGGAGGTCACGAAGCATCCTGATGCAGACCGCCTCAACGTCTGCCGCGTCGACATCGGTGGAGAAATCAAACAAATCGTCTGTGGCGCCCCCAATGTCGCACCGGGAATCAAAGTACCATGCGCTTTGCCGGGCGCCCACCTACCCGGTGACTTCAAAATCAAGATCGCCAAGGTGCGCGGCATCGAATCGAGCGGCATGCTTTGTTCGGCACGCGAGCTGGGTATTTCCGACGATGCCTCGGGCTTGCTGATCTTGCCAGCAGATGCGCCGGTTGGCGAAAATATCCGAACCTACCTTGATCTGGATGACCGGTTGCTCACGCTCAAGCTGACGCCCAACCGAGCCGATTGTCTCTCTCTCCTCGGCGTTGCCCGTGAAGTGGCGGCTCTCACCGGCGCACCAATCACCTATCCGGAGATCAACCCCGTCAAACCGGAAATCGACGCACAGCGTGCGATCGTGCTTGATGCGCCTGGCGCCTGTCCGTTGTACTGCGGGCGTCTTATCGTCGGTGCCGACGCCAAAGCGCCGACGCCGGAGTGGATGAAACGCTGCCTGGAACGCTCGGGAATTCGCTCGATTTCTGCGCTCGTCGACGTTACCAACTACGTCATGCTCGAACTTGGTCAGCCACTGCACGCTTTCGACAACGCCAAACTGCAAGGCGCTATTCATGCACGCATGGCGCACGCCGGTGAAAAAATCCTGCTGCTCAACGAACAGACACTTGAATTGCAGGATGATGTGCTGCTCATTACTGATGAATGTCATCCGCTCGCCGTTGCCGGCATCATGGGCGGTGAGGAAAGCGGTATTACGCTGGAAACACGCGAAATTTTCCTCGAATCCGCCTTCTTCGCACCTACTGCCGTTGCTGGACGGGCACGCCGTTATGGCTTTAGTTCCGATGCTTCATACCGCTTTGAACGCGGTGTCGACTTCGGTGGCGCGCGCCTCGCCCTCGAACGCGCCACCCGATTGATTCTTGACATTTGTGGCGGACAGGCCGGTCCTATCAGCGAAGCAATGGCCACACTGCCCGCCCGGTCTCCCATCCGCCTACGTCCAGCGCGCGTCACCAAAGTACTGGGCATCGCTATTGCCGGAGAAGAAATTGGCAAGATTCTTCAGCGACTAAACCTGCCGTTCGTGCGTGATGGTGAAAATTTCACCGTCACGCCGCCAAGTTACCGCTTTGATATCGAGATTGAAGAAGACCTGATCGAAGAAATCGCCCGTATTCACGGTTACGACAGCATTCCTTCGCATATGCCACACGCGCGCCTGGCCATGTTGCCGCAAACGGAAAGTGTGCGCCCGCTGGCGCGCATCCGGCAAACCTTGGCCGATCGCGGCTTTCAGGAGGTTATTAATTACGCTTTTATCGACGAATCCTGGGAAACCGACTTTGCGGCCAATGCCTCGCCTATCCGGCTTGCTAATCCAATCGCCAGCCAGATGAGCGTTATGCGCTCGACCCTCATTGGCGGCCTTGTCGCCAATGTCGTCACCAACCTCAGGCGCAAGCAAAATCGGGTTCGCCTCTTCGAAACCGGGCGTTGTTTCTTCCGCGATACCAACGGTACGCCAGTCGCCGGTTTTCGTCAGCCCTGGAAACTTGCCGCCCTGGCTTACGGTGGCGCCTTACCCGAACAATGGGGAATGCCGACGCGCAATGTCGACTTCTTCGATCTCAAAGGGGAGCTTGAATTGCTACTGGCGCCCAAAACGGCGCGCTTTGAAGCTGCGACTCACCCTGCCCTGCATCCTGGCCGCTGTGCACGCATCATTGTCGACGAGGCATCTGTCGGTTATTTAGGTGAGCTGCATCCACAATGGCAGCAAAAATACGACCTGCCACTCTCGCCCGTACTCTTTGAAATCGATCTGGATGTTCTCACCCAAACCCGTCCGCCTCACTTCGCAGATATCTCTCAGCAGCCTGTCGTCGTACGAGATTTAGCTATTGTCGTTGATGGAAAGCTAGAGTTTCAGCAGATTCTTGACGGCCTCCATGGCAAGTTGCCGCCGCTTATCCGTGAAATCCGCTTATTCGACGTGTATACAGGAAAAGGGATTGAACAAGGGAAAAAAAGTCTTGCTTTCCGTATAGTTATGCAAGATACTGAACGTACTTTGCAAGATGCAGAGGTCGATGCCGCCATGCAAGAACTGACAGCTTGCCTACAACAAAACTGCGCCGCACAGCTCCGCGTCTAACAGGAAAACAACATGACACTGACCAAGGCAGAACTGGCTGATTTGCTGTTTGAAAAAGTTGGCCTCAACAAACGCGAAGCCAAAGATATGGTAGAGGCTTTCTTTGAAGAAATTCGCAATGCACTTGAGCGCGGCGACGGCGTCAAGATTTCCGGCTTCGGTAATTTTCAGCTGCGTGACAAGCCGCAACGTCCTGGACGCAACCCCAAAACAGGCGAAGAAATTCCGATTACTGCACGCCGCGTCGTCACTTTCCACGCCAGCCAAAAGCTAAAGAGTGAAGTGGAATCTTCCTACCATGGGACTCAGCCATCTTAAGGACGCCGGGAAAACACCACTCCCACCGATTCCCGCCAAGCGCTACTTTACGATTGGCGAGGTGAGTGAGCTGTGCGATGTCAAACCGCATGTACTGCGCTACTGGGAGCAGGAATTCGCCCAACTCAAACCTGTCAAGCGCCGCGGTAATCGCCGTTATTACCAGCATCACGAAGTTTTACTTGTCCGCCGTATCCGCGAACTGCTCTATAACCAGGGATTTACGATCAATGGCGCACGCAGCCGGCTCGATGAAGCCGACAAAAACAAGTCAAATCCCTCCTCCATAACGCCAGAGGCTTTGGGCAAAACGTTGCGGGAAATTGCTGAACTTCTGAAAACTGATCCTTAACCTGCCCAAGGATCGGGTGAATATGTCCAGCCTTCATTGATTCCCACTTATTCATACTCCATCAGCAGAACATCGGTTATAATCCGCGCCTGTCGGGGCGTAGCGCAGCCTGGTAGCGCACTTGCATGGGGTGCAAGGGGTCGCGAGTTCGAATCCCGCCGCCCCGACCATTAAATCATTCCAGAAGAGATAATACGATACCCACTCCTCCTGGCCTCAAGTGGGACGTTTGTTTTCCAGGCTTGCCATCAAAATACAAAACTATCCGCTATCGCCGGATATGCTCTGGGGAGGACACAAGGCCGCAGAGGAAAAAGTTAATTATTGATGGCTGATTACTGTCCTATGATGCTTCTCAGTAGCTTAATCATTAAAAATACAGATTCGCCCCACGCCCTCTTTAACCGGAATACATCTTGGCAGCACTAGTGTTTTTGCATAAACTCCTGTTTGCCTAATCCATACATCCGCGCAAAACCACAGCGGGTTTTCCAGACATTAATTTATCCTAAGGAGAAAAATGCCATGAGAAAAAACCTGTTTTCTGTCCTGCTCATCGCTGGCTTCTTTACCGGCACATCTTTCGCACAAGCGCCGGCAGATGCCCCCGCCAATGCAACAGGATTATGCAAGGACGGCACCTATTACACGGGGAAGAATAAACAAGGCGCCTGCCGCGGACACAAGGGCATACAGACATGGTATGGCGCAAGCGCAAACACCAGCCCAACCGATCCGGCCAGTCAAGCTACTCCGCCCGTATCACCCACCCCCAGCGCTAGCCCCAATACATCATCGGCCTCTGCTACTCCGAAGATGGACACGGCGCAGCCGGCTACGCCTGCGGGCGCGCCCACCGCCCCCGGTATGGTTTGGGCCAACGCGACGAAAAAAATCTACCACTGCCCGAATACGCGCTGGTACGGCAAGACCAAACAAGGGGAATACATGACCGAAGCCGATGCGAAAGCAAAAGGCTTCCAGCCTAATCGCGGCAAAGCCTGCGCCGACTAAAAAGTTGGCAGGCAAAGGTGAAGCCGGCTCATTCCACCATGCGTAGTCAGCTACGCCTGTAATGAGTTAGCAGAAGTTATCAGGGCGGGCGGCTTGCCCGCCAATTTTATTCCTAGCCTCAATCCACCTTACGGCATTTGCCTTATTCTCCGTGTTGCGGGAACAGACTAGATCTAAACTGGCCTTCTCAAGCCGAAAGACTGTTCCCTGCGCCAGCGGAGAATAACGGAAAACCCCATGTGCCGCAGAGACGGCATATCGTTCCACAAAATGCCGTAAACAGTGGATGACAGAGAAGTCAGTTAGCGGCGCGTTTATAGTTGAAAAGAATTGAAGAAGGCGGCCCGAAAACCTTTATTTTACGTGGGGTTGGGGCCTGCTCTGTCACTGCCGGCGTCTGGCTGCATTGCGTGTTAAGCGCGGCGGCGTCTGCATGCGGTGGGCTGAGCGTCTGTGGCGTTCAAACGTCCGTGACGGATGCCCATCCGCAGTAACTGCCCGGAAGCTCGCGTCTTTTGGGCGTTTCAGACAAGGTAGCCCTGGAACCCGCGCCAATTGGGCATTTCAGACAGGGTTGCGCTGAAACCCGCATTAATTAAGCATTTGCAGGCATGTTCTCAAAAAACCTTTATAGCTTTTTGGGAACATCTAATACGACAAGGCGGCGCAATACTGCGATCAATTTTCAAGCGTCCGACAATATAGATAGAGGACACCCTTTTGTTTTTGCCGTCTCTGAATCAAGCCTCAGCACAACGACGCATTATGCAGCACGCCATCGCACAAGGTTAAGATACGGTCGGCGCGGCCGGCGAGCGCCGTATCGTGGGTGACAATGATAAAACTCGTCCGGCGCGATCGATTCAGCGTAAGCATCAGTTCAAACACACTTTCGGCGGTCTGCCGGTCGAGATTGCCGGTCGGCTCATCAGCCAGTACGCAGGCCGGCTCGGTCACCAGCGCACGCGCAATAGCCGCCCGCTGCCGCTCCCCGCCGGAAAGCTCTGAGGGCGTATGGTCCAGGCGATGCGCCAGCCCGACCTCCGTCAATATCGCCGCCGCACGCGCTTCCGCCTCGCTTTTTTCCGCACGTCGGATCATCAGCGGCATCGCCACATTTTCCAGCGCGCTGAATTCGGGCAGCAGATGATGGAACTGGTAAACGAAACCCAGATGGCGGTTGCGCAGCTCACCGCGTTCGGCATCGCCAATCGTAGCCAGATTCTTGCCCATCAAGGCGATTTCGCCACCACTCGGCGTATCAAGGCCACCGAGCAGATGCAGCAGCGTACTTTTACCCGATCCAGAAGCGCCGACGATCGCCACACGTTCGCCCGCCGCCACGGCAAGATCGACGCCGCTCAACACCGGCACCTTATTGGCCGCACCAGCGCCTTCGCGGAATACCTTGCGCAGTCCGCGGCAGGCCAACACGATATTCTCGTCCTTACTCATAACGCAGCGCCTCTGCCGGATTGACGCGCGAAGCGCGCCAACTGGGATACAACGTCGCCACCAGCGACAGGATAAAGGAAACGCCCGTCACGGTCGTCACATCACGCCATTGCAGTTCGGAAGGCAGACTGGGGATGTAATACACCTGCTTGTCGAACAGTTGCGTACCGAGCACGCGCTCGATAAACGGCACGACCACATCGATATTGAGCGCCAGCGTCACGCCGCCAACGACGCCTAGTCCCAGGCCGATAAAGCCGATCAACGCACCCTGGACGATAAAGATGCCCATGATGCTGTGCGGGCTGGCGCCCAATGTGCGCAGAATGGCAATATCCGCCTGCTTGTCGGTCACCGCCATGACCAGTGTCGAAACGATATTGAACGCAGCGACGGCAACGATCAACGAAAGAATAATGAACATCATGTTTTTCTCGATTTGCACGGCGCGGAAGAAATTTGCATGACTCTGCGTCCAGTCGCTGATATAGGCCGGCGTATTGAGCGTATTCGCCAGCTGGCGCACCACCCGCGGCGCCATGAACAGGTCATCGAGCTTCAGACGCACGCCGGAAACGCGGTCATCGAGCCGATACAATAGCTGTGCATCTTCCATGCGGATCAAGGCCATTCCGCTGTCGTACTCGAACATGCCCACTTCAAAAATACCGCTCACGGTAAACGTCTTCAAACGCGGCAGGACACCGGCGGGCGTCACCACGCCCTGCGGCGCGATCACCGTCACCTTGTCACCAACAAAAACGCCCAATGCGCGCGCCAGTTCGCTGCCCAGCACAACATTGAACGAACCCGGCGTCAGCGACTCGAGCGTCCCTTCCTTCGTATGCGGCCTAAAATCGGCTACTTTGTCTTCCAGCTCCGGCAAAATGCCGCGTACCATCGCGCCGCGCACCGACTGGCCGGAAGAAAGCATCCCCTGCGCCTGCACATAAGGCGCAGCTGCCAGCACATGCGGCTGTCCGGAGGCCTGCGCCGCCACCGCCTCCCAACCGGTCATATCACCATTGGCTCCGCTGATCTGGATATGCGAGACAACCGCCAGGATGCGACCACGCAGCTCGCTCTGGAAGCCATTCATCACCGACAGCACGACGATCAGCGCCGTCACTCCCAGCGCAATGCCGAGCATCGAGATCAGCGAGATGAAGGAAATAAAATGATTACGCCGCTTGGCGCGCGTGTAGCGCAAACCAATGGCCAATTCATAAGGCAATGCCATATTCTGTGCGGTATCTGCGCGGTGGCCCGATGAAAGATGAACAAGGCGCCTATAGTACACTTTTCCGCACCCTTTACCGGTGCCTGCGGCCTGCGGCCTTCCACAAATTTAAAGCGCAGCAGGTCGCCGGCCGCACCGATGAACCACGACACGCAATAACGCGCAAATAAAACGATGACCCTATCCGACTCGAACGCCTTTGACGCCCACAACACACATTCCACCCGCCTGAGCGCCCGCCGCGCATCGCCGCGCAGACAGTGGCAGCTCGAACAGGACGGCGTGCATCCCCTGCTGGCGCGCCTGTACGCTGCGCGCGGCATCGCCGGCCGTGACGAACTCGATTACGGCCTCGCCGCACTGCTGCCGCCCGAACGCCTGACCCATGCGGCCGACGCCGCCGTACTGCTCGCCGATGCCATCGAGGCGCAGGCAAAAATCCTCATCGTTGCCGACTACGACTGCGACGGCGCCACGGCCTGCGCCGTCGGCATCCGTGCCTTACGGGCGCTGACCGGCGTGCAAGGCGTTCATGTCGATTACCTGGTGCCCAGCCGTTTTACCGATGGCTACGGCCTGACGCCGCCGCTCGCCGACCTGGCAGCAGCGCGCGGCTGCGAACTGCTCGTGACCGTCGATAACGGCATCGCCAGCCTCGACGGCATCGCCCGCGCCCGGGAACTTGGCATGACGACACTGATCACCGACCATCACCTACCCGGCGCAACCCTGCCCGAGGCCGACTGCATCGTCAATCCGAATCAGCCGGGCTGTGATTTCCCAAGCAAGAGCCTGGCCGGCGTCGGCGTCATCTTCTACATCATGCTGGCGCTGCGCGCCGAACTGCGCGCGCGCGGGCACTTTGCCGATGGCAACGAGCCCAACCTTGCATCGTTGCTTGATCTCGTCGCACTCGGCACCGTCGCTGATGTCGTCCCGCTCGACCACAACAACCGCCTCCTTGTGCACCAGGGCTTAAAGCGTATCCGCGCGGGCAGGCTGACGCCCGGCCTGCGCGCGCTGCTCCGCGCTGCCGGCCGCGACCCGGCACGGGCTACGGCGTTCGACCTCGGCTTCGTCGCTGGGCCGCGCCTCAATGCCGCCGGCCGTCTGGCCGACATGTCGACCGGCATCGAAACCCTGCTCACCAACGACGAAGCTTACGCTCTCAATCTGGCGCAGCAGCTCGACGCCTACAATCGGGAACGCAAAACCATCGAAGCCGGCATGCAGGAACAGGCGATGCGCGCCCTGGCCGGAATGGCGGATTCAGCCTATGCGGACGGCGGCACAGAAGCACCCGACGAGGCCGCCATCGCGCTCTTCGACCCCGCCTGGCATCAAGGCGTCATCGGCATTCTGGCCGCGCGCATCAAGGAACAGCGCCATCGGCCGGTATTCGTCTTTGCGCGCAGCGAAGGACAGCGACCTGACCGGGGTGAAGATTCTGAAGATTCGGTGCCCGCTGCCGACGCACCTGCCGCCGCCGACAGCGAGCTAAAAGGTTCCGGCCGCTCGATTCCCGGCCTGCACCTGCGCGATGCGCTCGACCTGATCGACAAACGCTCGCCCGGCCTGCTCAAGCGTTTTGGCGGGCACGCCATGGCCGCTGGCGCAAGCATCATGGAGGCGGATTTCCCCCGCTTCCGGGCATGTCTGGTCGACGTGGCCCGAGAACTGCTCGACCCCGCCGCGCTGACCCGCACGCTGGAAACCGACGGCGCGCTGGAAACGGGCTATCTGTCGCTCGAAACGGCGAAGATGCTGGATGAAGAAGTCTGGGGACAAAGCTTTCCGCCACCGCTGTTTGCCGACGAATTCGTCGTCGAACACCAACGTCTACTCAAAGACAAGCACCTAAAGCTGCGTCTGCGCAAGGGCGCGGCGTTGTTCGACGCCATCTGCTTTAACTTCAGCGATGCCGTCCACGGCAGGATTCGCGCCGTTTACCGGCTATCCATCAACGAATTCAACGGCGTGCAGAACCTGCAACTGGTCATCGAATATCTCGAAAACACGGGCAAAGGCTAAAATAGCGGCTTCCTTCGCCAAAAAACGGCGTTGCTGTGTTGCCCTGACCTTGCCGCACTACTCGTACTGTCTACGGCTTACCGCCTTGTCTTTTGGCAAAGTCGAGCCGCTATGGATTGTCTGGTTTTTTAAAAAGGTCTGCCCGCAACCCCGTGTGGATAGGGCGTTTTCGGGCAGGCGCCTCTGGAACCCTTATCAATAAAGGGCTGGCGGGCAGGTGTTCTGAGATACTTTAAGTACAGGAGTTACCAAGGCCTGCGCGCTGACTTCCACTGACGAAACTTCTTTTGATGCCGCTGCGCTGAGCGGCAGCGCGCCCCGCTGACTTTCTTTGCCTTGCCAAAGAAAGTCAGCAAAGAAAGGCGACCCCAGGCGCAGAAGACTCCTTGTCGCGAGCTTGCTTGGCGGCGGGCTTGATTAACTCGCTCACGCTCAGACAATCAAGCCCTTGTTCCCGCCAAGCCGCCCCGCGCCTGCGGCTGCGCCTAAGGGGTTTTAGGGCACTCCGTGCTTGCCTTATGCGCGAAAGGGCATACCCCGAAACCCGTGTCGATAAAGATGTTCTAGGTAGGTGCTCCGAACCCCGCGTGGATAGGACATTTTCGGGCATGTGCCTCTGAAGCCCTTATAAATAGGGCGTTTTCGGGCAGGGTGCTCTGGGATGCCCTGTTTGCGCGGGGTTCAGCGCATCTATATGTAAGACAGCGCAAAATATAGCGACCCGACGTTGCACAAAGACAAGGCGGTAAGTCGCCGGCAGATCATTCAGTACGGCAAGGCTAGGCCAACACAGCAACGCCGTATTTTTCAAAGGGTGCCGCTATCCCTACCCCTCGCCCCAGCGCGCGGCGAGTTGGTGCGGGACGTTCAGCTGGTCGAGGATGCGGGCGACGACGAAGTCGACGAGTTCGGCTGCCGTGCGCGGTCGGTGGTAGAAGCCGGGGTTGGGCGGCAGGAGAACGGCGCCGGCACGTGACAGCCGCAGCATGTTTTCCAGATGGATTGCCGAGAACGGCGTTTCGCGCGGCACCAGAATCAACGGGCGGTTTTCCTTGAGCATGACATCGGCGGCGCGCTCGATCAGATTGCTGGCCAGTCCCTGCGCAATGGCGGCGAGCGTGCCCATTGAGCAGGGGCAGACGACCATTGCCGAGGGCGGGTTCGAGCCGCTTGCCATCGGCGCGAACCAGTCTTCGTGGCCGTAAACATCGAGTCTGCCGGGCAATTCGGCAAAATGCGCGCGTAATTGTCGTTGCGCGCCCGCCGCCTGTTCCGGCAGGGTGGCATCAGTTTCCTGGCGGGCGACGATCCGCGCTGTCGGAGAATACACGAGCTGCACATGGCGGCCGGCGTCGAGCAGGCATTCGAGCAGGCGCAGGCCGTAAGGCATGCCGGATGCGCCGGTCAGGGCAAGGCAGACGGCGGCAGTGGGCCGGGATGCGGAATTTGCGGAATTGGCTTCAGGCATGGCGCGTTTTTGCAGGCTGCGGGGCTAGGTTTTCTGCCGGCGGCAGCGGGGGCAATGGGGGCAGCGGTGGCGACGGTGGTAATTCGCGGTGGCGGACGAGAACGCGCACCTGCTGCGTTTCTTGCACATACGGCTGCGCCTGGAAATGGCCGGCCAGCCATTCGGCCAGATAAACCGAGCGATGGCGGCCGCCCGTGCAGCCAATGCCGACGGTCAAGTAATTGCGGTTGTCGCGGATGTAACACGGCAGCCAGGTTGTGATGAAGCGGGTAATGTCCTCGCGCATGCGGCGTACTTCGGCCTCGCCATCAAGAAATGCAGCAACCGGCGCATCGCGCCCGGTCAGTGCGCGCAACGCCGGGTTGTAATGCGGATTGGGCAGGCAGCGAACATCGAAGACGAGTTCGGCATCGAGCGGTACGCCGTGTTTGAAGCCGAAAGATTCAAAAAGTAGCGTCAGCGTTTGCCGTTCGTTGGGCGTAATGAACTGGCGGATCCATTCGCGCAGCGCGTTGGGCGCCAGTTCGCTGGTATCGATGCGGTGGCCGAGGTCGGCCAGACGAGCCAGTCGTCGGCGTTCTTCGCTGATCGATTCGACAAGGGTGCGCGAGTCGCTGGCCAGCGGATGGCGACGCCGCGTTTCGGAATAACGTTTGAGCAACGTCTCATCCTTGGCGTCGAGGAAAAGGAAGTGGACTTCGTGTCCGGCTTTGCGCAGGACGTCAGGCTGCTGCGGCAGCGCGGCGATGCTGTCGCCGCTGCGGCTGTCGATGGCAACGGCCGCTTTGCCGACGCCCTGGCGGACGAGCTGGTCGATGAGCGTCGGCAACAGCGTAGCGGGCAGGTTGTCGACGCAGTAATAAGCGGTGTCTTCAAACAGGTTGAGAGCGATCGTTTTGCCCGAACCGGACAGCCCGCTGATGATGATGATGCGCATGGCCGCCAGCATAGCGGAACGACAGGTGTGCCGGCAAGCGGCGGCATGGGGGCGGAATGCCAGTGGCTCGGCGGGTGGGATGTCAGAGGCGGCGGGATTCGCTATACAATGGTTCCGTCACATTTGCCTGTGTAATTGAATCATGACGTCATGCCTTTCTACGCCTCCTCTGCTGGAGATTCCGTTTCTTTCCGACATCATTGCCATCCGCCACGATCTTCACGCGCATCCCGAACTGGCTTTTAATGAGACGCGTACGGCGGCGCTTGTCGCGCGGGAACTGGCCGCCTACGGACTGGAAGTGCATGGCGGCCTGGCCGGTACCGGCGTGGTGGGGGTCTTGAGAAAGGGGACGGGTCAGAGCCATGGGCAAAGCGATGGCATGCGGGCGATCGGCCTGCGCGCCGACATGGACGCTTTGCCGATCATGGAAATCAGTCAGGCCGACTATGGCTCGACGCAGGCCGGGCGCATGCACGCCTGCGGCCATGACGGGCATATGGCGATGCTGCTCGGCGCAGCGCGTTATCTGAGCGCGTACCGTGACCGACTGGATTTCGAAGGCGTTGTTTACTTCATTTTCCAGCCGGCGGAAGAGGTGGGCGGCGGCGCGCAGAAAATGCTGGAGGACGGCCTCTTTCGCCGGTTTCCAATGGATGCGGTGTTTGGGCTGCACAACTGGCCGGGGCTGCCGGTCGGTCAGATCGCTGCTTTTCCGGGGCCGGTCATGGCAGGCTCCAGCTGTTTTGAAATTACGGTGCGTGGCCAAGGCTGCCATGCCGGCATGCCGCATCAAGGCATCGACGCGCTGGTCGTTGCCAGCCACCTGACGCTGGCTTTGCAGACGATCGTCGCGCGCGAAATCGATCCTGGCGAAGCGGCCGTTGTCAGCGTCACGCAGATTCACGGCGGTGATGCGCTCAACGTGATTCCCGAAGCGGTTGTGCTGCGCGGAACAATCCGCACCCTGCGCCCCGAAGTCGAACGGCGCGTCGAACAGGCCGTGATGCGCCTCGGCGCGGGCATCGGGCAAACCTTCGGCGCATCCGTCGAAGTGAGTTTTCTGGAACGCTACCCGGCCACGATCAACCATCCCGTCGAAACGGCCTTGTGTCAGCGCGCTGCGGCGCAGGCAATCGGCCGTGAAAACCTGCGCACGAGCGCGGCGCCGTCGATGGGCGCGGAAGATTTCGCCTATATGCTGCGCGAGAAGGCCGGATGTTACGTCTGGCTCGGCAATGGTGACGAGGCGGGAAGCGCCGGCGCGTATACGCTGCATAACCCGCGTTACGATTTCAATGACGCGGCGATTCCGTTTGGAATCGCCTACTGGGTCAGCCTGGTCGAATGCGCGCTGGGCGCTGCGGCGCAGAGATAAAGCGAGGCGCGGCATTAGATGATAGATACCTCTCTGATAGGCGCCTCTGGAGCCCGCGCCAATAGGGCGTTTCCGAGGCAGCTGCCTGGAAACCCGCGTGGATAAGGCGTCTCCGGGCGCCTCCCTCTGAGATGCCCTGTTGATAAGGGGTTCAGGGCGCCCCCTTTGGAGATGCCCTAAATACGCGGGCTTCAGAGCTGCGGGTTGTGGAAGTTCGCCGACCAAGCGAAAAGCAGCGCGCGGCGCAGAATTGCCCGTTGCGCCGGCCTCTACGCTGGGCGAAGCGGGCCTAAATGGATAATATTTGTGAATCTGTCACGATTGGTTGAAAAAACCCTTTAGAATCCTGACACGATAAACACAAAAGTCGGGCCGGTGTCGTCGGTTCGACAGGTGCGGAAACGTTGGTGGAAAACGGCTGAGCGTCGGTGTTGGTTGCCGCCGTGAAAGAAAGCGCTCCGGACCGCAGTGTTCGTCGGCTTTTCAAGGTCGCCAGCGGGCGGCGGATATTCTTGCATTTTCAAACAAGAGAGGAAACTTCGATGAAGCTGAAGAAAATTCTGATGACGTGCCTGGCGCTGGCGGCTACAAGCAGCGTGTTTGCCGCGCCGGTGACCATTAAAGTCGGCGACAACTGGGGGAATACGCACCCGATGGCGGCGGCGCTGGATACCGTATTCAAGCCGCAAATCGAGAAAGGGACGAACGGCGCCATCAAGGTTGATATTTATCATTCCGGCACGCTGGGCAACGAGGCCGACCTCTGGAACGGGGTGCGCAACGGCACCATCGAAGTGGCCGTCATCGGCTCGAACATGAATCAGGAATACCCGACCATGTTGATTACCGACTGGCCGTTCCTGTATCGCGACCTGAATCATGCAAAGAAAGTCTGGACCGGCCCGATCGCCGATGAACTGAGTGCAGATTTCCATAAGAAATTTCCGGCCGTTCACCTACTGAGCTGGGGGCCGAACAGCGCGCGTACCTTTACCAGCAATAAAAAACTTACTTCGGTGGCCGATTTCAAAGGGCAGAAATTCCGTATGCCATCCAACCCGATCCACGTCGGTATCGCCAAGAATCTGGGCGCCAGCGCCCAGGTCATTCCGCTGGGCGACCTGTTCAGCGCGCTGGAAACCGGCGTCGTCGACGGCCAGGATAACGGCATGGTGACGGTTATCAGCGAGGCCTTCTACGAAGTGCAGAAGTATCTTTACGAAACCAACCACATCATCGCCACGCTGGAAGTGATCGTCAGCGCACCGTTCTTCGACAAGCTCAGCCCGGAGCATCAGAAGGTCGTGCGCGAGGCCGCCAAGGCAACCGCCGTAACCGCGTGGGATAACTATCTTGCCAGCGTCGACAAGGATCGCCAGTTCCTCAAGAGCAAGGGCGTGGCGGTGACTTCCGTGACGGATGCTGACCGGCAGAAAATCATTGAAATGCTCAAGCCGCTGACCGACAAGTTGTATGCCGATCATGCCTGGGCGAAGCCGCTGACCGACAAGATTCGGGCGGTGCAATAAAAAGCCGCCTGGTCGCCGGGCGCAGCCGGAAAAGCCCATCCGCGAACCCTCATGGCCTTATGGCGGCGCCATGAGGGTTTTTCATCCCGTCGGGGCCACAGGCCCTACCAGGCCCGACCCCTACTGCCGCGAGGATTGTGATGAACCGACTTAACCTCAACCTGCTCTTCCGCAGCATAGAAGCGCTGATGGCCTTCTTTCTGGCGGTGATGATCGTTTTGGTATTTACCAATGTGGTGCTGCGCTATGTTTTTTCGACCGGCTTCGAGTGGTCGGAAGAAATTGCCCGCCTCTGTTTCATTTATCTGGTTTATCTGGGCGCCATTGGTGCCATGCGCGAAAACCAGCATCTCATCATCGATAGCGTGCTTTCACGCATCCCCGATATTTGGCAAAAGGCTATTTATTTTCTGGTGCAGGTCGGCATCATCTGGATGATGGTTGTTCTGACCCGCGGTAGCTGGCAGCTCGTCATGCAAAACCTGGGAGACCGTTGGGTGGCGACACAATTCCCCATTTATCTGGTGTATGCCGTCGGCCTCGTCACCGGCGTTTCGATCATCGTTATTGCTTTGGCGAATCTCTACCGGCTGATCGCACTCAAGCGTCCGGTCAGTGAATTGCTCTCGGTGCGTCATGAACCCGAACAAGACGCCATGCAATAAGGACTGGAGAACACCATGACCCTGATCGTTTTGTTCCTCGTTTATCTGTGCGGCGCCATGATGCTGGGCATGCCCATTGCGTTTTCTCTGCTGCTCGGTTCCGTTGCCACAGCGCTGCACATGGGCGGCAGCGCGACCAATCCGCAGATTATTGCGGCGCAGCTCATGCGCGGCGTCGACAGCGTGACCATGATGGCGCTGCCGTTCTTCATCATTGCCGGCGAATTGATGAACCGGGGCGGACTGACCCGTCGCATCATCGATTTCTGCAATATTTTCGTCGGCGGTATGCGCGGCGGGCTGGGCTACGTCACCATCCTCGCCTGCCTGATTTTCGCCAGCCTGGTCGGTTCCGCCGTCGCCAGTACGGCAGCGCTCGGCGCTATCCTTATCCCCATGATGGCCGATTCCGGCTATAGCCGCGCCAAGGCCGCCGGCCTGGTTGCCGCTGGCAATATGGTGGCGCCGATCATGCCGCCTTCGGTGCCGATGATCGTTTATGGCGTCGCCGCCGGCGTATCGATCAAGTCCCTATTCCTCGGCGGTATTGCGCCGGCGGTCTATCTGACGCTGATCATGGGCCTGGCCTGGTTTTTCATCGCCCGCAAGGAAGGCATCACGTCGCACATGCAGCGGCCGACGCCGAAGGAAATGCTGCGCATCTTCATGAGTGGCCTGTGGGCGCTGCTGCTGCCGGTGATTATTATCGTCGGGTTGCGCGGCGGCGTCTTCACCGCCACGGAGGCCGGCGTGATCGCCGTGGTTTATGCGCTGCTCATCGGCGTCTTCGTCTACCGCGAGCTGACGCTCAAGGATATGTTCAAGGCGCTCACCAATGCGGCAAAGACATCCAGCGTTGTCATGTTCCTTGCGGCTGCCGCGCAGGTGGCCGGCTACATCATGACGATCGCCCGCATGCCGCAGCTCATCACCGCGCTGCTCGACGGCCTGGTTGACCGCCCGCTGCTGCTCAACTTCACGCTGATGGTCGTCGTACTGCTGGTGGGGACGGCCATGGACGTGGTGCCGACGATTCTTATTCTGACGCCCATTTTCTTGCCGCTGCTCAAGGCGGCAGGCATTGATCCGGTTTACTTCGGGATCATTTTCACTCTGGTCAATGTACTCGGCCTGCTGACGCCGCCAGTGGGGCCGGTGCTCAATGTCGCCTGCGCCGCAGGGCGGGTCAGGATGGAGGAAATATTGATGCCGGTGATGCCCTATTTCACGGCACAGTGCATCCTGCTGCTGGTGATGACCCTGATTCCCGAAACGATCCTGACACCGCTTAAATGGATTGCCGGCTATGTGCCGAGAGTGCCGCCGCCGTCGCTGCTCAATTATTTCTAGCGCTGTACGGCTTCGTTTCTAAACCCAGGGTTGGCGCCACCGGATAAACCGTCCGGCGATCACCAGCCCGGTTTGATCGTCGATCCGTTCAGATGCCGCTTTAGGCGCGACCGGCCGCTTGCCGGCGCTGGCGGATGTTTTCCATGGCGCGTTCGCGCTCGGCAGGCGTCATCAGCGCCCAGGAAACGATCTCATCCATATGGCGGTAGCAACCGCCACAAATCTGGGTTTCCGGATCGATTGAGCACATACCGATACAAGGCGGTTCAACACCGATCAGGCGTTGACGTTCGGCGTCGGAAAGTGGTGTGCTGGTATTCATTGACCGACTCCATTGAAGGAAAAGAAAAACGGGAAAACAGCAGAGCGAATTGTACTCTCGTCCTTGCTACGGTGCCTTGTGTGTGGGGTGTGGCATGAGGGCGCACCGTGTAATGGTGTGTTCCGGAATTCGGCTAAACGCCCGTGCGACGTGGGTTTGCGGGCAGCGGTTTTAGCTATAATCCATCGCTGGAAGACCGGGTGCGGGAGCGCGTATGTACAGGATAACGAAAGGGTGGAGATGACGGATTCGGCCAAGCGGGCACATGCCGACCGGATGGTCGTCGAAGCTGTTCAGCGCCGGCAGCAGCGCGAAATGAGCTACCGCGAACAGGCATTGAAACTTTTTCCCTGGGTGTGCGGCCGTTGCGCGCGCGAATTCACGCACGCCAACGTCCAGCAATTGACCGTGCATCACCGCGATCACAAGCATCACAACAACCCCAAGGATGGCAGCAACTGGGAGCTGCTGTGCATCTATTGTCACGAAAATGAGCACGCGCGCGAGCTGGATGCGGCGGCGAGCGCAGGGCCGGGTAGCGCGGTCGATGGCAAGGCGCCTGCTCGGCCGGCGACCTCGCAGCCTTTGGCCAATCTGAAGGCATTGCTTGAACGAGCGGGTCAACGATGAGGGGTCGGCGCATTTTTGGTAAATCTGTCCGGTTTTCTCTGTTTGGCGTTGCTGGGATTTTTTAGAAGATTCTTAGGAGATTGACGATGGAAGTGATGAGTCTGATGATGCTTGGCCTGCTAGCCGTGGTCGTCATTTATGCCGTTCAGCTTTACAACGGGCTGGTTTCGCTCAAACATAACGTTGATAAGGCTTGGGCGAACATCGATATCCTGCTCAAGCAGCGCCACGATGAATTGCCCAAGCTCGTCGAAACCTGCAAACAATACAAACAGTTTGAGCAGGAGACCTTGCAGCATGTGATCGCGGCGCGTTCGCAGGTGCAGGAAGCGCGCCAGGCGCAGGATATTGCGGCACTGGGCGGTGCGGAACATGCATTGCGCAGCGGTCTGGGACGACTGTTTGCGGTGGCCGAGGCGTATCCGGAACTGCGGTCGAACGAGAATTTCATGCAGTTGCAGCAACGCATCAGCAGCCTGGAAAATGCAATTGCCGACCGCCGCGAGCTGTATAACGAGTCGGTCAACCTCAACAACGTGCGCATTGAACAGTTTCCCGAGGTGCTGCTTGCCGGAATGTTCGGCTTTACCGCCAAGCCGCTGCTCGAGTTTTCCGGTGCCGAGAAATCGGATGTCGATCTCAAGCAGCTTTTCAGCTGAGCGGAGAGCGGGGCAAGCTACGCACTGCCGTGAGTCGTCAAAAAACGGCGAATGGCCGCAATGCCATATCTGTAAGCCGGCCGGCATAGTAGTGCAACGACGGCAACGTGACGCCATGATGCGGCAAGTACAGGGGGAGCAGGGCGCTTGAGAACGTTGCCGGTCATACTGCTGTCGTGGCTGATCTCTTTTCTGCCTTCATTCGGTCAGCCCCGCCTTAGCCAGTTCATTATTTCAGGCGGACAGATCTGCCTGCTGATTTTGTTGTTCCAGTTCGATGACGCGACATGGCGGACGTTCTGGCTATCCACCATGGCTGCGCTGAGCCTGCTCGGCTGGACGCTGGCCTTGCGCCGTCGCCGTGCAATTAGCGACTGCCCCGTATCACCGATCGCTTCTGCCGCGCAGGGCTACGTCAGCCTGCATGGCCGGGGGAAGCCGCACGATCCGCCGCTGCGCTCACAGGTCTTCCAGAGACCCTGCGTGTGGTATCGGTTCGAAACGGAGCGGCGGGAGTCAAACAACCGCTGGGAGCATGTTGCCAGTGGCGAGAGCGAGCTGGATTTCCTCATTGATGACGGCAGTGGCGAATGCGTGGTCAGTTGTGACGGTGCGGAAATCGAAACGACACATCGGGAAACGCGGGAACACAGCAATTACCGCACGACGGAGTGGACGCTGCGCATTGACGACGAAATTTACCTGCTGGGCTACCTGCGCACACGCAACCACACGGCCGAACTCGACACGCGCGAAGATATGAAAATACTGCTTGAGGAATGGAAGCAGGACCCGGACACCTTGCTCAGACGCTTCGACCTCGACAAGAATGGCGAGATCGACATGCAGGAGTGGGCGCTTGTGCGCCGCGCCGCCCGTCGTGAAATAGAAAAGCAGCACCGGGAGGCGCGCGAACTGGCCGATACGCACCTTGTCGGGCGCCCGCCCGACGGCCAGCTCTACCTCATTACCAACCGCGATCCGTCGCGGCTGGCGCGCCGCTATCTGTTATGGATGATTTTTCACCTGATCGTTTTCTTCGGCAGCCTGATCGGGATTGCCGCGGTGCCACATTTCACCTAGGCGGAAGCAGGCGATCAGCGCTGATGATAGGCGGAATCTTTCCGCGCCCTCATGCATCATGCACTGTGCCGGAAGCGCTTTCCAAAAGTGGAGATGTCCGGAAATTTCGGCCATTCAAGGGCATCCAGCATGTTTTTGACGATCAGGCCGAGTTCGGTGTCGCCTTCAATGGAAAGCTGTCGGTTGAAGAACAGCGTATCCGGGTCTTCCTGGCGCACGGCCAGTTGCAGAAAGGCCGAAAGATCGGCGCGGAAGGCGAGATCAGGTGTTTCCGGCAGTGAGAACAGCGGGCAGAAGCATTCGTCGCGGTAGGTGAATGCGGCCTTGCCGCCGGTGTCGAGTACGTCGATCAGGCAGGTTTTTCCGGCCAGCGGCTGCAAGTCGTCGCGCGACAGCAGTTTGGTACGCAGCGCGCCGTTCAGAATCGCTGTCAGTACGCAGGCGTGTGGCCATTGTGGCAGGCGGCCGCCAATGCGGGCGATGAACGCCGGCAGCGTGAAGTGCGGGATGGTCGGCAGTTTAAAATGGTTTCCGGACATATTCAGACTCCTTGCACAGTGTTGAGCGCTATTTGGTGCTTGGCAACGATGCCCGCCTCACCGAACCAATAGCCGTCAACAAAGCCATTATCTGCCCATTCCTGTTTAGGCGCGGGTACGATGCCCTCCATCGTACCCGCTACGTGGCGGGCGGTGTCGAAGGCGGCGATGATTTCCGGCATATACGCCGGTTGTGGACTCAGACGCAGAATATCGATCCCCATCGCCTGCATGTCGGGAACTTCGGCCAGCAGGTTATAGGTTTGCGCCGACATCGTTTGAATGCCGTTGAGTGCAAGGAAGGGCTGGCCTTCGCGGGTTTTCAGCGTGGCCGCTTCGGGGTGATCGATGCATTTGAACTGACAGTTATCCTTGTTAAGCCCGTAATGGCGTGCGGTAAAACAGCGCGCCGAGAAAGCCAGCGGTAGCTTGCCGAAAACAAACACTTCGGTTTCGACGCCGGCTGGCCGGTGCGCGTGCAGGGACTGGATCTGCGTGCGCGAGGCTTCCAGCGGCGGCACCCAGCGCGTCAACCCGTAACGGTGAAAAGTGGCGAGCGTCGCGGCGTTGTAAATGTTCAGGTGCGGGCCGGCAACGAAAGGGCGGCCAGCGGCGACGTTGACCGCGCCGAGATCATTGGCCTCGATCTTGCAGCCGGCGCCGTCGATCAAACGGCGCAGCGCTTTCAAGTCACCTTCCGATTCAAGTAGCGCCTGCGCCGAGACGACCACTTCTTTGCCAGCGTCGGTCAGCTGACGCGCCAGTGTCAGCCAGTCGGCGGTGCGCAGCAGCTGGCGGCGCGAACAGACGACTTCGCCCACGTAAATAATGTCGAGCGCGGCGATCTCGGCCATCTCGGCGTAGAAATCGAATACGCGGGTCTTTGGCCAGAAAAAAAGCAGCGGACCGAGCGAGAGTTTCATGACCGTTTGTGTTCAGCGCCAGGGCCGGTCGTAGGCGCCGAGCGTGACTTGCGACCCTTCGGAGACTTTGCCGAGTTCGGCCTGCCAGGCGGGTTTGACGCTGAAATGATCGGCATCGCGGCCCAGTTCGTCGAGCGCCGCGCGTAAGGTGCGCGTCACCTGTGCAACGTAGGCCGGGCTGCGCTGACGCCCTTCAACCTTGATGGCGGCAACGCCGATGCGGGCGATGTCCGGCAGCAGCTCGAGCACATTGAGACTGGTCGGCTCTTCCATCGCGTAATAGGTTTCGCCGTTGACCTCGAAGCGCCCTTTGCACAGCGTCGGGTAGCCGGCCGGTTCGTTGTCGCCGTAACGGTCGATGAGAATGCCGTTCAGGCGGGTATTCATTACGCCCGGTTTTCTTTCCCATTTGACGAACTTGGCCGGCGAGCAGGCGCCGACAGTATTCGGCGATTCGCCCGTGGCGTAGGACGAGAGCCAGCAGCGCCCCTCGTTCATGACGCACAGGCTGCCGAAGCCGAAGACTTCGATCTCGACGGGCGTGTTCCGGATGACCTGCTCGACCTGCGCCAGCGTCAGTACGCGCGGCAGCACGGCGCGCTGGATGCCGAATTCGCGATGGGCGAAATTGACCGCCTCGTAACTCGTCGCCGAGCCTTGCACCGAAAGGTGCAGGCGCAGCTGCGGGTGGCGCCGGCTGGCATAGTCGAGCAGCCCGACATCGGCGAGGATCACGGCATCGACACCCAGGTCGGCGGCGCCGTCGACGGCACGATGCCAGTCGGCCTCGCGCCCGGGCTGCGGAAAGGTGTTGATCGCCATCAGCACGCGCCGGTTACGCCGGTGCGCGTAGTCAATGCCCTCGACCATCGCCTTGTGATCGAAATTCAGCCCGGCAAAATTACGTGCGTTGGTGTCGTTCTTGTAGCCGAAATACACCGTGTCGGCGCCATGATCAATGGCAGCCTTGAGCGCCGGCAGGCTGCCGGCTGGGCAGACGAGTTCAGGAATCTTGTGTTGCGGCATGGCGTTGCTTGGCATCGTCATTGTTTATCGATATTCGGAATCGGCAAGTATACCGGCCACGCGCCCCCAGCGCATGGGCGTTGTGATGCGTGATTGGACGCAGGGCGGCGGCTTTTGTTCCGCGCGGGCAGCGCGGCTTCCTTTGTCAAAAGACAGGGCGGATCTCAGGCAATCTTCCGTTTTATGTTTTTTGATGCCCTGAAGCCCTTTATTTACGGGCGCTTCCGGGAAATTTATATTTTCTGACCTGTTTGAGCAGGTTTCAAAGGAGCGCCCCAGAAGCGCATATGGCGGCTCTTTTTGTCAAAAGACAAGGCGAAGCCAACACCGTATTTTTAAAGGCAAGCCGCTACAGAACCTTCGGCTTGCGCGGCGCTTTTGCGAACAGTCGGTCATAGAAGCCGTTAGGCAGCAGACGCAGCACTTTGGCGACAATTCCCATTTGCCAGGGAATGACGGTGTAGCTGACGCCCCGGTCGATGGCGCGGGCGAAGCGCTGCGCGGCCTCGTCCGCCGACAGCAGAAAAGGCATGGGGTAGGGATTAACCGCCGTCATCGGTGTTTTGATATAACCCGGGGCAATGGTCACAACCTTGATGCCGGAGCTGCGCAGCTCGACGCGCAGGCTTTCAAGATACGCGATGGCGGCGGCTTTCGAGGCGCTGTAAGCGCCCGCGCTTGGCAGACCACGGATGCCGGCGATCGAAGCGATGCCGACCAGCCGGCGGGCACGACCATCCCCGGCTGCATTGCGCATGGCGGCGATGAATGGCGAAAAGGTTGCGCTCAGGCCAAAGACGTTCGTTTCGAGAATGCGCCGGAAAGCGGCAAGATCTTCGGCATATTCGGTCAGCGTGCCGGAAGATACGCCGGCATTGGCGATGACAATGTCGGGCACACCGTGGCGGGTGATGAAATCCTCCGCGGCGGCCTGCAGCTGCGCTGCATCGGCGACATCAAGTGGATAGCAGGTAACCTGCTGTGCCCCCAGCGTTGCCAGGGCCTTCGCTGCCGTGACCAGTTTTTCGTGATCTCGCGCCGCTAGGCCAAGCGTGCCGCCGCGCGCGGCGTAATACTTCGCCAGCGCCTCACCGATGCCTGATGAGGCACCGGTGATAAACAGGCGCGGCGGCGCGTTCATTCACCGTTTATTTTTTGCCGGTTTTCGGCGCGGCTTTCGACGCGGTTTTGGCGGCGCGTTCAGCACGCCGCTTTTCGATGACCAGATCGGTGCGCGTGAGCAGTTCGTGCGCTTCCTTAATGCCTTTGGTCAGCACCCGGTAACGCCCGTCGACGACGAGGGCGGGTACGCCGGGAACGCCGGCAGCCTGCGTCATCTGGTCGGCGCGCCGGGTTTTGCTGACCACGCCAAAGGCATTGAAAGCATCATGGAACTTTTTGGCGTCAACGCCTTGTGAGGCGACCCAGTCAGCCAGGCTTTTTTCATCGATGAGCTTGAGCCCCTTCATATGAATGGCTTCAAAGGCGGCCTTGTCCAGGCGTTCCAGCTCGCCCAGCGCTTCCAGCGCGTAGTAGAAGCGCGCCATCAGCTGGTAGTACGGCTGGTTGAAGCCGACGGGCACACGGTAGAACGTGACATCGGCCGGCAGTTTGGCTACCCAGCGGTTGAGGCTTGCGCTGAGGTCGAAACAATGCGGGCAGCCGTAGGAGAAAAATTCGACGACTTCGATTTTGTCCGGGTTGTCGGTCGTCAGCGGCGGATCGATGGCGACGTAATGCGTACCGGCGACGGGTCGTTGTGCCTGCGATTGCGCCTGCGCCGGCAGAACACAAGCCAGGAAAGACAGGCCGAAAGCGGCCAGCCAGAGAGAAATGCTGCGTTTCATGAACTATTCCTTTTTAACGATGGATGCACTAATACCCTGTTTGGCCAGTTCGGACCGCATGCCGTTGATTTCGTCGAGCCGGCGGAACGGGCCGAGGCGAACGCGATACCACACTTTATCCTGCAACATCACCTGCTGCACCGTTGCTTCCATACCCAGCATGGCCAGCCGCGCCTTCTGGTTGTCGGCCTCGGCCGGGTTTTGATAGGAGCCGGTTTGCAGATACATCGGTTGTGTCAGCGCGCCGGGTTTTTCCTTTTCCTTATTGTCCGCGGTTTTTGTCTCCTTCCTTTCTTCTGGCGTCGCCTCGCCTTTGCCGGGCAAAATCTTGTAAAAATCAAAGCGCGGCTTGTCGCCCTCATTGCCGCCGTCGGCGCGTGTCTGGGTCTGCGGCACCGGGTCGCCGGGTTTGCCGGGCAAGGTGAGCGGCCCTTGCGGCACCGGCTTGTCGTCGGCCTGCCCATCGTTGGCTGCGCCGGCTGTTCTGGCGGGCGGCTGGATTTTGTTGGAGAACGGTGCGGGCGTCTTGAAGATGTACCAGACAACCGCCGCCGTCGCCAGAACGCCGATGATCAGCCCGACGAATAGACCCGTCAGCACATTGCCGGCCGAAACGGAGGGCTTGCTTAGGCGTCGGCCGCTACGCGCTTGCGCTTTCATATGAGACTTCTTCCTTTTGTGTCTATTTAGCCGAAACGGTTTGCATACAGGTGCCAGTTCTTGATGCTGCAAGTCGGCAGTTTACATGGATTGCGGGCAACTGACGCCAATGATACCCATGCCGTTGCGCAAGGTCTGGCGTACGGCCGATGCCAGCGCAACGCGCGCGTCTTTCAGTGCGGCGTCCTCAACCAGCATGCGCTCGGCATTGTAATAGCTGTGGAAGGCGGCGGCCAGATCCTTCAGATAGAAGGCGATCATGTGCGGCGCCAGATCGCGCGCCGCCGCTTCGACGACTTCAGGAAATTCGCGCAGCTTTGCCGCCAGCGCCATTTCATACGGGCTGTCGAGCCGCGCCAGGTCGATCTGGCCGAGCGTAGCTTCATCGCCGTCCCACTGCATCAGTACCGAGCAGATGCGGGCGTGCGCATACTGGATGTAATAGACGGGATTTTCGTTGGTCTGGCTGGTGGCCAGATCGAGATCGAAATCCAAATGCTGGTCGGATTTGCGCAGCACGTAGAAAAAACGGCAGGCGTCGTTGCCGACCTCGGCGCGCAGTGCGCGCAGAGTGACGAATTCGCCGGAGCGCGTCGACATCTGCGCCTTTTGTCCGTTGCGGTACAGCACGGCGAACTGCACGAGTGCGATGTCGAGCTTGTCAGGATTGAGGCCGAGCGCTTGCAGGGAACCCTTGACGCGCGGGATATAGCCGTGGTGATCGGCGCCCCAGATATTGATCATGCGGTCAAAACCGCGCTCGTATTTGTTCAGGTGATAGGCGATGTCTGAGGCGAAGTAGGTATACAGACCGTTGTCGCGCTGGACGACGCGATCCTTTTCGTCCCCGAAGGCGGTTGAGCGGAACCATTTGGCGCCGTTCTTGAGATAAATGTGCCCGGCAGCCTCCAGGCGGGCGACGCAACGCTCGACGAGTCCGGCATCGAACAGCGCTTTCTCCGAGAACCAGACTTCATAGTGCACGCCGAATTCGGCAAGGTCTTCGCGGCAATCGTCGAGCTGTTCGGTGAGAACGTAATTGTGTACGTACTGCCATTCCCCGCCGAGCAGGCGTTTGGCATTGGCGATCAGTGCGTCGAGATACGCTTCGTGCTGCTGCTTGGCCTCGTCGTCGCTGCCCCCGGCCTCGGGCAGGCCCGGTGTGTCTGCGAGTACGTCCGCTGCCTTATGCAGCAGGGCTTCGCCCCGCGTCTGCTTCATGGCGGCCGCCATGGCGCGCACATAGTCGCCCTGATAGGCGTTCGGCGGGAAGGCTACCTGCTCGCCGCACAGTTCGAGGTAGCGCAGCCATGCGGAAAGCGCGAGGATGTCCATCTGCCGGCCGGCGTCGTTGACGTAGTATTCGCGCGTCACGTCCCAGCCGGCGAAGGCCAGCAGGTTGGCCAGGCTGGCGCCATACGCGGCGCCGCGCCCATGACCGACATGCAGCGGCCCGGTCGGGTTGGCCGACACGAACTCGATTTGAACTTTCTGTTTGCCGCCGAGCGTTGAGCGGCCAAAGGCATCGCCCTGCGCCAGGACTTCATGCACGATGGCCAGTTTGGCGGCCGGTTGCAGGTGGAAGTTGATGAATCCTGCCCCCGCGATGTCGACCTTGGCGACGAAGGGGGAGGCGGGCAGAGCGTCGACCAGTCCTTGCGCCAGCTCGCGCGGATTGCGCTTAAGCGCGCGCGCCAGCTGCATGGCGACATTGCAGGCGAAATCGCCGTGTGCAGCCTGCTTGGGGCGTTCGAGAAGAATGTCGGTGCCTGCCTGGTCAGGCGCAATGCGCGCCAATGCGGTGCGTATCAGGTCGGCAAGATGCGTCTTGATGTTGTGATTCATCGGAAAAGCGGTGAAAAAATAAAGCTCAGCTGTCAACAGCAGAGAAAAAATTCGGAAAACGGAAATAGGAAAGCAGGTGCGAAAAACGGCTATCAGGCGCTACAAAAGGGCCGGGCGCCGATTATACGATGCCCGGCGCGCGCAAGGGCGTATTTTCAAATGCGCTGCCTGCGGATCGTTTTCTCAACGCATGATTTTGCTGTTTTTGCATGATGGGCCCGTGTGGGCCATAAATCAGCGATGTATTCAAACTCAACCGTACCCTTGCGTTGGTAGATTCGCGCTCACCCGCAGGTAGAAAATACGGGTTATCGACACAATTGTTTACATTTCGATGGGGGTGGCGCGTGGACAGCCCTTCCAGGCTGACCTAGACTGATTCATACACGTCGATGCATGAAAGGATGAGCATCGTTGACATGATGAGGATAAAAACATGAATGTAGATAAGCGCAAAAAATGGCTGCTGGCCGGTGCGGTGCTGCTGGCGCTGGGTTCAGGCAGTGTCTGGGGGCATGGGCGCGTCCATTTCGGCTTTGGCTTCGGGCCGGGTTTTTGGGATCCGTGGCCATTTGATTACTACCCGCCACGGCCGATTTACTACTATGACTATCCGCCGATCATCATCCAGCAACCGCCGCCCGTTTATATCGAACGCGCCCCCGCGCCAGCGCCGCAGCAGTACTGGTATTACTGCGCCGCTTCGCGCGCGTACTATCCGCGCGTGAAAACCTGTCCGGGCGGCTGGATGCCCGTCCTGCCGGAAACGCCCTAAATACAAGGGCTCCAGGCATGCTGTTTGCCCTGCCTGCGCGGCAGGGCGTCGCGTGAAATGAGGAATTTTGTTGCTGAACCGGAGATATTTCATGAAACGGATTGCAGGCATGACGGCGCTGGTCGCCATGGGTATTCTGTCCGGCTGCGCCACGGCACCGACGGGGCCGAGCGTGCTGGCCTTGCCTGGCACGGGCAGAAGTTTCGAGGACTTTCGGGCGAGCGACACGCAGTGCCGCGCTTATGCCTGGCAGCAGATCGGCGGCACGGCGCCGCAGACCGATCCCGGTGTGCGCGATGCCGTCGTCGGTACGGCGGTAGGGGCTGCCGCGGGCGCGGCAATGGGCGGCCACCACGGGGCAGGCATCGGCGCCGGTGCGGGGCTGCTGCTTGGCTCCGCGGTAGGCGCGGGGGATAGCCGGCATTATGGCTATGATGCCCAGGAACGCTATGACAACGCCTACATCCAGTGTATGTATGCCAGCGGGCATCGGGTGCCTGTCCCGGCCTCCATGGCGCAGATTCTGCGCGAGCCGGCGCCTGCATTCGCGCCCACACTGTCTCCTGCCACGCCTGCCGCAGGCAGCATCCCGCCGCCGCCCAAAGGCAGGCCGCCGGCCTTGCCGCCGCCGGATTACGTCCCGCCGGTGCGATAGCGGTTTCCCTTAACAGCGGCTTCCTTTACCAAAAAACGGCGTTTGCTCGCCTTGTTTTTTGGCAAAGGAAGCCGCTATTTCAGCGGGACGCGGGGTAGCTTGGCGGAAACAAGGGCTCGATTGTCTGAGCGCAGCAAGTTAATCAAGCCCGCCGACAAGCCGCCCGCGACAAGGAGTCTTCTGCGCCTGGGGTCGCGTTTCTTTGCTGACTTTCTTTGGCGAAGCAAAGAAAGTCAGCGGGGCGCGCTGCCGCTCAGCGCAACGGCATCAAAAGAAGTCTTATGAGTGGAAGTCAGCGCGCAGGCTGTGGCGATTCCTATATTTAAAGTATCTCAGGATACCTATCCGCTAGCCCGCGTATTTAGGCCGTTTCAGAGGTGGGCGCCCGAAAACCCACGTAAACAGGGCATCTCCGGGCACCCTATCCGCCAGCCCTTTATTTACAAGGGTTACAGAGGCGCCTGCCCGGAAACACCCTATCCACGGGGACTTCCGGGTATGTCCCTTCGTGCATACGGTAACAACGGAGAACCCTAAAACCCCTTAGGCGCAGCCGCAGGCGCGGGGCAGCTTAGCGGGAACAAGGGCTTGATTGTTTGAGCGCAGCGAGTTAATCAAGCCCGCCGCCAAGCAACCCGCGACAAGGGGTTTTCTGCGCCTGGGGTCGCCTTTCTTTGCTGACTTTCTTTGGCGAGGCAAAGAAAGTCAGCGGGGCGCGCTGCCGCTCAGCGCAACGGCATCAAAAGAAGCTTCGTGGGCAGAAATCAGCGCGCAGGCCTTAGTAATTCCTATATTTAAAGTATCTCAGGGCACCTACCCTGAATTCCTTTATCCGCGCGGGTTTCGGAGCCTCTCCCCGATAGAGGAAAAATTGGAAAAACTCAGAGGGTAGAAGCGCAGGCGCATCTCCAAAAAGCGGTGGCCTGAAGCCCGCGTATTTAGGGCATCTCCGAGAGGGATACCCTGAAACCCTTATAAACAGAGCATCTCCGGATACCCTATCCGCTAGCCCTTTATTTATAAGGGCTCCAGAGGCACCTGCCCAGAAACGCCCCTTTGTTTACATCCTGAAACAAGCTGATCACTTTGCGTGTCACATTTTTTCCCTACAATTTGTGCCTCAATTTCATAAACGTGTAACGGAGTATCCATGAACAACTTTACCCGGGTAATGTACTGCGCCCTTGCCGCAGCGGGAATCCTGCTCATGACGGCGGCGCTCAATCTGCTTGCCCGCCCGAAGGAAGTCAGCATGGCGGCAAGCCCGCTGCAACAACGTCTGCTCGCCCTGAAGGATGTGGACGGTAATCTGGCCGCCAAACATTTCGACCCGGCCAAGCCGACGCTCGTCAAATTTTGGGCGAGCTGGTGTCCGCTCTGCCTGTCCACGCTTGAAGAAACGCGGAAGTGGCATGACGACAAGGCGCTTGCCGGCATCAACATCATCTCGCTGGCCTCGCCCGGCTATCTGAGCGAACAGCCGGAGGTGGATTTCGTCCAGTGGTATCGTGGCCTCAACCGCCCCAAACCGGCGACGCTGATCGACACCGGCGGCAACATCGCGCGCGACATCGGCATTGCCGTCTATCCGAGCTGGGCGCTGCTCGATAGCAAAGGCAATATCCAGCGCGTAATCAAAGGCAACATCCAGCGCGAACAGCTTGTTGCCCTGATGGCCAATCCGCAGGCCGACATCAGCGCCAAAAAAACCTTCTACAAACCCACACAAAAGAAAGCCGTAAACATGAACAGCAAAACCATCTACCTTGCCGGCGGCTGCTTCTGGGGGTTGGAAGCCTACTTTGAACGCATCAACGGCGTGACCGACGCCGTTTCAGGCTACGCCAACGGCAAAACCCAGAAACCCAGCTACGAAGACGTGATCCGCGGCAGCGGCCACGCCGAAACCGTGAAAGTGACCTACGATCCCGAACGCATCAGCCTGGATGACATCCTGCAGTACTACTTCCGCGTCATCGACCCGACCAGCCTCAACAAACAGGGCAACGACCGCGGCGTGCAGTACCGCACCGGCATCTATTCAACCGACCCTGCCGAACGCCCTGTTATCGACAAGGCGCTTGCGCGCGAACAGAAAAAACACAAAAAGCCGCTGGTCGTGGAAAACCTGCCGCTACAAGTCTTCTACGAAGCCGAGGAATACCATCAGGACTACCTTGCAAAAAATCCCAACGGCTACTGCCACATCGACATCCGGCAGGCCGACATTCCGCTCTCGCCGTCGGAAAAGTCCGCCGAATCCGCCGCGAACGTTACCAACAACGCTCAGCAGACCGCGCTGGACAATGAGGGTAACCCTGTCATCGACCCCGCCAAATACCGCAAACCCGACAAGGCGGCACTGCGTAGTACGCTCAACGAGATGCAATACGATGTGACGCAGAACGGCGCGACAGAATATGCCTTCAGCCACGAATACGACCATTTATTCGAGCCGGGCCTCTACGTGGACATTGTCAGCGGTGAGCCGCTCTTTTCCTCCGCCGATAAATACAACAGCGGCTGCGGCTGGCCGAGCTTTACCCGGCCCATCAACCGCGCCGTCATCACCGAGCACGAGGACACCAGTTACAACATGCGCCGCACCGAAGTCCGCAGCCGCGTCGCCGACACCCATCTTGGTCACGTTTTTCCAGACGGCCCCAAAGACAAGGGCGGCCTGCGTTACTGCATCAACGGCGCCAGCCTGCGTTTCATCCCGCTCTCTCAAATGCAGGCGGCCGGTTACGGCGATCTTGTCGAATTCATCCGGCGCAGCGAGACAAAAAAATAAAAACGCCTGTCTTCGCCGCATCGACGATTTCTGGCTATTTCGCGCCGTTATCTCGACGGGCTAACCGGACTAACACCGGCCACATAACGCAAACGGAGACGCGCCATGCGTCTCCGTTTGCTGTTTTCTCACCTGCCGCCCGCTCTACAAAGAATGCGCAGGGGCGCAGTATGCCAACGCCTCGCCGGCAGGCTCAGAACGGAATATCGTCGTCCATGTCCTCAAAGGCGGCTTTCTTCGCCGGTGTAGGTTTGGCGCCGCCATAAGAAGCCCGGGGCGCCGCCTCGCCGCCACCATAGGAAGATGAAGACGCCGGGTCGCCCTGCCCCTGGCGGCTGCCGAGCATCTGCATTTCCGTCGCCTCGATTTCGGTCGTATAACGTTCCTGGCCTTCCTTATCCTGCCATTTGCGCGTGCGGATACGGCCTTCGACATAGACGGGCGAGCCTTTCTTCAGATATTGCCCGACGATCTCGGCCAGGCGCCGGTAGAAGACGACACGATGCCATTCGGTCATTTCGCGCCGCTCGCCGCTGGCCTTGTCTTTCCACGACTCGGTCGTTGCCATGCGGATATTGGCTACGGCATCGCCGTTGGTCATGTAGCGCACTTCCGGGTCGGCGCCCAGATTGCCGACGAGAATGACTTTGTTCACCGAGGCCATGTTATCTCCACAAAAAAATGAAAGGCGTCAATGGATGGCGGCCATTATAAAGGCTTATCGGATTTGCCGCTTTCCGGCGGCAAGCTGGAGAGTCATCGGCCGGATCACGCCCGTTTCGAGAATTGGTTCGTGCGGCCGGAAACGCGTATATTAGGCGCGAATTTCGCCATGGCGACACAGAAACATAAAACGACTAAAAAGCGACTGATAAGGCAGCATTGGATGGAAGACCTTCAACATATCCGCATTCGCGGCGCACGCACGCACAACCTCAAGAACATCGACCTCGACCTGCCGCGCAACCGGCTGATCGTCATCACCGGGCTATCCGGATCGGGCAAGTCCTCGCTGGCTTTCGACACGCTTTATGCCGAGGGGCAACGCCGTTATGTCGAATCGCTCTCGGCCTACGCACGGCAGTTCCTGCAAATGATGGACAAGCCCGACGTCGACCTGATCGAGGGGCTGTCGCCGGCCATTTCCATCGAACAGAAAGCGACCAGCCATAACCCGCGCTCAACGGTTGGCACCGTCACCGAAATTCACGACTACCTGCGCCTGCTATTCGCGCGCACGGGCACGCCGTACTGCCCGGAACACGGTTTGCCGCTGGCATCGCAAACCGTCTCGCAAATGGTCGATCAGGCGCTGGCGCTACCTGCCGACACGCGCCTGATGATTCTGGCGCCGGTGGTCGCCAACCGCAAAGGCGAACAGCAGGAACTGTTTGCCGAATTACGCGCGCAGGGGTTCGCGCGTTTGCGTATCAATGGCGAAATCCATGAAATCGATGCGCTGCCCAAGCTTGCCAAAACGAAGAAACACACGATCGATGTCGTCGTCGACCGCCTGAAAGTACGCAACGATCTGCGCCAGCGCCTGGCCGAATCCTTTGAAACCGCGCTACGCCAGGCCGACGGCCGCGCCATTGCGCTGGAAATGGACAGCGGACGGGAGCATCTGTTCTCCGCCCGCTTTGCCTGCCCGGTCTGCGCCTATTCGCTGCCCGAACTCGAACCACGGCTGTTCTCGTTCAACAACCCGGTAGGCGCCTGTCCGAAGTGCGATGGGCTGGGTGTCATCCAGTTCTTTGACCCCAAGCGGATTGTCGCTCACCCGGAGCTTTCACTGGCGGCGGGCGCTATCCGCGGCTGGGACAGGAAAAGCCATTTTTATTTCCAGTTTACGATGGCGCTGGCCGAACACTATGGCTTTGACGTAGAAACGCCATTCAACCGATTGCCGGAAAAAATCCGCAATGCCATTCTGTACGGTTCTGGCAGCGAGCCGATCCGCTTCCGCTACATCAGCGATTTCGGCGGCAGGCACTACGACAAGACCCATCCATTCGAAGGCATCGTTAACAACTACGCCCGGCGTTATCGGGAAAGCAGTTCTCCCGGCGCACGGGAAGACTTGGCCAAGTACATCAGCGATCAGGTTTGCCCCGAATGCGGTGGTGCCCGGCTATGCAGCGAGGCGCGCCATGTACGTATCGGCGAAGGTGCGCAGGCGCTGACGCTGCATGATATCAACCGCCTGACGCTCACCGACGCGCACCACTACTTTCGCCATCTCGTTTTGGCGGGCAATAAGGCGCAGATTGCCGAAAAGGTACTCAAGGAAATTATCAGCCGCCTGCAGTTTCTCATTAATGTCGGCCTCGATTACCTGTCGCTCGACCGTTCGGCGGAGACGCTCTCCGGCGGCGAAGCACAGCGCATCCGCCTGGCCTCGCAGATTGGCTCTGGGCTGACCGGTGTCATGTACGTACTCGACGAACCGTCAATCGGCTTGCACCAGCGCGATAACCGTCGTCTGTTGGAGACGCTGGAACGCCTGCGCGACATCGGCAATACGGTGATCGTCGTCGAGCATGACGAAGACGCCATTCATTGCGCCGATTACGTCGTCGATATCGGCCCCGGTGCGGGCGTACATGGCGGCGGCGTCGTTGCGCAAGGCACCCCCGACGAAATTTCCGCCAATCCGGCTTCGCTCACAGGCGACTATCTCTCCGGCCGCCGCCGTATCGAATCGCCCGGTGCGCCGCGCAGGCCTGACCCCGAACACTGGCTGAAGATCGTCGGCGCGCGCGGCAATAACTTAAAGAACGTCACGCTGGAGCTGCCTGTTGGCCTATTCACCTGCATCACCGGCGTTTCCGGCTCCGGCAAGTCGACACTGGTCAACGATACGCTCTACGCCGCCGCTGCCAAGCATCTCTACGGTTCGACACTCGACCCTGCAGAACACGACGCCATCGTCGGTCTTGACCAGTTCGACAAAGTCATCAACGTCGATCAGTCACCGATCGGGCGCACCCCACGCTCCAATCCGGCCACCTACACCGGCCTCCTGACGCCGATCCGCGAGCTGTTCGCCGGCGTGCCCGAATCACGCACGCGCGGCTACGCACCGGGACGCTTTTCTTTCAACGTCAAGGGCGGGCGCTGCGAAGCCTGCCAGGGAGACGGCGTCGTGACTGTTGAAATGCATTTCCTGCCCGATATTTACGTTGCCTGCGACATTTGCCACGGACAGCGCTACAACCGCGAGACGCTGGAAATCCGCTACAAGGGCAAAAACATTCACGAAGTGCTACAAATGACAGTCGAGCAGGCTCGCGAATTTTTCGACGCCGTACCCGTCGTGGCGCGCAAACTGCAAACGTTGATAGACGTCGGCCTTTCCTATATCACGCTGGGGCAAAGCGCAACGACGCTTTCCGGCGGCGAAGCGCAACGTGTCAAGCTGGCGCTCGAACTGTCCAAGCGCGATACCGGGCGCACGCTCTACATCCTCGACGAACCGACGACTGGCCTGCATTTCCAGGATATCGAAATGCTGCTGCGCGTACTGCATCGCCTCGCCGCCAACGGCAACACCGTCGTCGTCATCGAACATAATCTGGATGTGATTAAAACCGCTGACTGGATCGTTGACCTCGGCCCGGAAGGCGGCGCAGGCGGCGGCAGAATTCTTGCCACCGGTTCACCAGAAGCCATCGCTCGCGCCAAAAATAGTTATACCGGCGCATTCCTCAAACCCCTGCTGACACGCCGGCAAAAAGGAAATACCTCCGAAAAGCCATAGAAATGCGCCACTTTTACATTTTTTCCTGAAAAATCCCGGGATATGCCCTTTCCATCGGACATATAAAATGCCAGAATCGCGCCAGAGGTCCTATCGGACTCTCACCAATCATCAATAGGAGATACTATGAACAAATCTGAATTGATTGATGCAATCGCCGCTAAAAGCGAGCTATCCAAAGCGGCTTCCGGTCAGGCGCTGGATGCCGTGATTCAGACGATTGTGCAGGCTGTTGCCAAGGGCGATAGCGTCAGCCTCGTCGGGTTCGGCACCTTTAAATCCACCGCACGTGCCGCACGCGATGGCAAGAACCCGAGGACCGGTGAGAAACTCAAAATTCCTGCTACGGTTATTCCAAAATTCACGCCAGGCGCAACCTTCAAAGCAACGGTTGCAGCTAAAGGAAAGAAGAAAAAATAAGCGACACCAGAATCAGGAAATACAAAAAGGGCTTGCGGTCAGCAAGCCTTTTTTATCAGGGACGCAAGGAGCATTCTTACAGATCCATCTTGACCGCTTCGCACCTGAAATCCAGCGAATGTCAGCATTCTTAGGCAGTATTCAAGGCGAAGCATTTGCCGAATTTCCAGCATTCACCAGATTTTTTTGGCCGGCGATTCTCTTGCGCTTCGCCAGACACGATAAATATCTAAAGCACACCACAGGCCAATCAACACAACGAAATCATGAAACAGGCTCAATCATGATGATTCCCGCCAACTCCCAGGAAAACAATAAATTAGATATCTCTTAGAATATGGAGAACATAAAAGTTATTGCTGAATTACTGGCAAAGTTTTCCCTACTCGACTGGATTGGTCTGGCATGGTTTTTAGTTTGCTGGATCGGTATCGAACTGATTATTAGCTATGGCTGGCTGGGTTATGCGACCCTGCACGGGGAAGCCAACAAACTGCGCCTTGCCTGGGGAAGAGCGATGGTGCAGCGCGAACAGCGCATCATCGACAGTTCGCTGATCGGCAACCTGCTGCAGAGCATTTCCTACTACGCCAATACTTCGATCTATATCATCGGCGCCTTGTTCGCCGCACTCGGTGCCCTCGACCAACTCATTGCCATGGCCTCGGAGCTGCCTTTTGCGCGCGCCCCTTCGCGTGAAGTGGCGGAACTGAAATTATTGATCCTATTCGGCATATTCGTTCTGGCCTATTTCAAATTTACTTGGGCGCTACGCCAGTTCAACCTGCTGCTGATTACGCTCGGCTCGGTACCGCAAATGCCAAGCGAGGAAGAAATCGAGCATTTTTCCCTGAAATTTGCCGCCGTCAATACTTGCGCCGGCAACGATTTCAACCGAGGGCTGCGCGCCTATTATTTTGGTATGGCCGTCATGTCCTGGATGGTCTCGGCCACCGCGTTCATTATCTCGACATTTATCATCGTTTACGTTCTAGCCCGCCGTGAATTCGTTTCACCAGTACTCAAGGGCCTGCTGATCAGTAGCACATCCGGCAAAACTGAATAATGCCGGCGGGATGGCCTTCACTGAGCATCGCTTTGCCCCACACCCGGTAGCACATCAGCGGTGCACAATAGCCTTCATTTAAGAAAAAATTCCCTGGAATAAAAAAGCCGCCTACAGGCGGCTTTTTGGGCAGAACAAAAAATACTTTAAGAGTTTTTAAACTTCGTTTCGAAGGCATCGCGGATCGCCGCGAGCTTGGCAGGCAGCTTGGGGCCCATCTTGGCGAACCATTCCTTGACGCCCGCGAGTTCAGACAACCAGGTTTCTTTGTCGAGCTTGGTGACGTTGTTGAACTGTTCCTTCGAAAAATCCAGTCCCGTCCAGTCGATATCTTCATAGTTGGGCATCGTGCCAAGCACAGACTCGACACCGCCGACCTTGCCTTCGCAACGCTCAATGATCCATTTGAGGACACGCGCATTATCGCCAAAGCCCGGCCAGGCGAAACCGCCTTTTTCATCGGTGCGGAACCAGTTGACCATGAAGATCGGCACCTGTTTCGTCGTGACCGAGCCCATCTGCAACCAGTGGTTATAGTAATCCGCCATGTGGTAGCCGCAGAAGGGCAGCATGGCGAACGGATCGCGGCGAACAACGCCTTGCGCGCCAAAAGCAGCGGCTGTTGTTTCTGAACCCAGCGTCGCAGCGATATAAACGCCGTGATCCCAGTCAGCGCTTTGACAAACCAGCGGCACGGTCGAAGCACGGCGACCGCCAAAGATGAAGGCCGAAATCGGCACGCCGTCGCCATTCGACCAGTCCTTGTCAATACATGGACATTGCGAGGCCGGCGCAGTAAAGCGCGAATTTGGATGGGCGGCCTTGGTGCCTTTCTCCTTGGCAATTTCCGGCGTCCAATCATTGCCTTGCCAGTCGATGGCGTGTGCCGGCGCCGGCCCCATGCCTTCCCACCAGACATCGCCGTCATCGGTCAGCGCGACGTTGGTGAAGATGGTATTTTCGGCTAGCGAAGCCATGGCGTTGTGATTGGTCTTGTCGTTGGTACCGGGCGCAACGCCAAAGAAGCCGGCTTCCGGATTGATGGCGTAAAAGCGGGTCACGCCGTCCTTGTCCTTGCGCGGCTTGATCCAGGCGATGTCGTCGCCAATCGTGGTGATCTTCCAGCCCTTCAGCCCAGCCGGCGGAATCAGCATGGCAAAGTTGGTCTTGCCGCAGGCCGACGGGAAGGCCGCTGCCACATAATGCTTCTTGCCTTCGGGCGACTCGACGCCGAGAATCAGCATATGCTCGGCCAGCCAGCCATCCTTGCGCGCCATCGAGGAAGCGATGCGCAGGGCAAGGCATTTTTTGCCGAGCAGCGCATTGCCGCCATAGCCTGAGCCGTATGACCAGATTTCACGGGTTTCGGGATAGTGAACGATGTACTTGGTCGTCGGGTTGCACGGCCACCTCGGATCCTTCTGACCCGGCGCTTTCGGCGCACCGATCGAATGTACGCACGGTACAAACTCACCATCCGTTCCGAGAATCGGAAAAATATCCTTACCCATGCGCGTCATGATGCGCATATTGACGACGACATAGGCCGAGTCGGTGATCTCGAAGCCGATCTGGGCAATCGGCGAACCGAGAGGCCCCATCGAAAACGGAATCACATACATAGTGCGCCCCTTCATGCAGCCCTTGAACAGGCCATTCAGGGTTTCGCGCATCTTTTTGGGATCTTCCCAGTTATTGGTCGGGCCAGCGTCTTCCTGTTTCTCAGAACAAATAAATGTTCGATCTTCGACACGTGCAACATCTGAAGGATCAGAACACGCCAAAAAAGAATTTTTGCGCTTTTTCAGTTTGACGAAGGTGCCCGCATCAACCAGTTCCTGGCACAGGCGATCATATTCTTCCTGCGACCCGTCAACCCACACAACACGTTCAGGGGTGGTCAGGGCAGCGATTTCGGCGACCCATTTTTTGAGTCCCTCATGTTTGACATATTCAGGGGCATTGATTGCAACAGTCTGATTCATAGTGGCACTCTCTCTTCTACAGGATTAAATGAAAAACGAACATGCAATCTTTCAGAAACACAATCCTTTCAGCCGGCAAAAACGATCTTGATCTTCCATGCCTGATGGAAGCAGTCAAACAACACCGGTGATACAAATGAATCAATTACTACAAAAACTGTAAAATCCCGCAGACCTCACAGCAAACACCGGCCGGCTGCCACAAGTAGCAAACCATGCTAGGAAATCAATTATTTCCTAATTCGACACCATGCTATCACATCGAAATCCCTTTATCGACCAATGCTGTGCACCTTGGTGTCCAAAAAATTTTTTAATTTCCGCACAGAAAGAAGTTGCATTTTTTATTTAATGCTTTATATTAGCTAACACTCATAGCCCCATGTTTTTTAATATTTTTAGTATTTTCTAAAAATACTCCGAATTTATAGGATTTTGCGCTAGGAAGGAGAAGGCATCGTGCGCTCAAAGCTGGGACCCACTCTACTGTCCATCATTCTGATGTACAGCGGCGCGACCTTGGTGGCCGCCGCGCCCGCAAATAAGAGCAAACAGCGTCCCATCGCGCAAAAAATCAAGGGATCATCTGCACCACACGCCAAACAGGCAAATAAGCAACCGGCTAATCTCACGGTATCGGTACGTAAAGCGCCCGCCCGAAACGCAGCGCTCCCCGCCAAGCAGGCAGAAAAAACGTTAGCGAAAGGCCGGACGTCCACGACGAAACAGGCCAAAACTGCAGCGCCCTCTCGTTCCGCCAAGTCCATGACAAAATCACAGGCGCGTCTGGCAAAACATGCGGAGAAATTCTCCCGCTCGGCAAAGCGCGTCGTGAAATCCCGTTTCCCGCACCGCCCACTGGCACAAGCGGCCGAGCAATGGCAGGTTTCCCAGCATCTTGCCGTGAATTCCGCATCGGCGCTGGTTTTTGATCAGAAAACAGGCAATGCGCTTTTTCAAAAGAATGCCAGCGAAATTACGCCGATCGCCTCGATCACCAAGCTGATGACCGCCATGGTCGTGCTGGATAGCGCACCCGATTTACAAGCCATGATTTCAATCGGTGAAGACGATATCGACTCTCTACGCGGCAGCCGTTCCCGTTTACCGGTCGGACTGTCGATCAGCCGCGAAACGGCATTGCTACTGGCGCTGATGTCCTCCGAAAACCGTGCGGCGCATGCCCTGGCCAGACATTATCCGGGCGGTATGCCGGCGTTCATTACGGCGATGAACGCCAAGGCAAACGCCTTGGGCATGTACAACACACGTTTTGACGATCCTACCGGACTGAGCAGCGCCAATGTATCCACGGCACACGATTTGGCACGCATGGTCGCAGCCGCTTATCGCTACCCGCTGATCCGCGCATGGTCGACAACAGCTGAGGCATCCGTCGACATCAGCGGGCAGTCACTGACATTCCGTAATACCAACCCGCTGGTCAGCCATTCCGACTGGGCGGTCGGGCTATCGAAAACAGGCTATATCCACGAAGCCGGCCGCTGCTTGGTCATGCAGGCCTGGCTGACCGACAAGCCCGTCGTCATCGTTTTGCTCGATTCGGTAGGCAAGCTGACGCGCGTCGGCGATGCGAACCGCATCAAGCGCTGGATGGAATACACACAACAACGTGACACGGCACGCGCCCTCGCCGCATCTGGCAACGCCAGCTAAACCAGCGTTTGCGGACGATAGCCGATCGCATATGAAATCGCATCCGCCGTCCGCCTGAGCTCAAGCTCCCAGTCATATCGCTGACGGTCTGTGGGCGCCGAAATCGACAGGCCGGCGGCGATTTCACCCTCGCTATCGAAAATCGGCGTAGCAATGCAACGCAGACCAATTTCCGCTTCCTCGACATCGTAGGCAATACCGGTGCTGCGTACTTTATCGAGGTCTTTTTCCAAGGCTTCGAGATGGGTCAGCGAGTAGAAGGTCTTGCCGGGTAATCCCGTGCGTTCGGCATAAGCATGCACTTCCTCCGGCGTATCGGCGGCCAGAAACAGTTTGCCGAGCGAAGTCAGATGCAGCGGCGCGCGCGACCCGACCAGATAGACGACGCGCACCAGCGACTGCCCGCCCGAGGTGCGCTCGACATACACCACTTCATCACGGTCGCGAATGGCGAGATTGATGACCTCGCCGATCTCTTTGTGCAGCGCTTGCATGAACGGCCGGGCAATCGCCCCGATCTCAATGCGCGACTTGACGATACTGCCCAATTCGAGCAAACGCATGCCCAACGTATACGCCCCATTTCCATGGCGTCTGACCAGCCGCGCGTGGCACATGACAGCAAGGATGCGATGCGCTGTCGACGGATGTAATCCCGTACGCTGTGCCAGCGCCTTGAGTGTCGCCGGCTCACTACTTTCCGAAAGCGCATCAAGCAGAGACATCATCCGCTCGATCACCTGGATTGAACCTTTAGCTTCCTGCTGCGCAGACATGATGATCTAATAACCTTCCGTGTTCACTGCCACTAGCCAACGATGATAATCGCGCCGTCCTTAAAAAATACGGGCGCAATGGTATCACCCTCCCCAAACGGCAGGCGCAATCACCGCAAATGTCGACGCCGACATGAGGCTTAAACGATCGCCCGTTCATCGATAAGCTGCCTAAGCCCAGCGTGCAAAACTGACCTTCAGCGCATGGGGCTATAATGGTCTCATCATGAGCGATGCACATCATCATTCTCACATTGGCGGGCATGCGCATCACCACCATCATGGCGCGGATGTCGGCCCGCGCCTGATCGCAGCCCTGACATTGACGCTGGGCTTTGCCGGCGTCGAAGCATTTGCCGGCCTGTGGTCCGGTTCGCTTGCGCTGCTGGGCGATGCCGGCCACATGCTGACCGACAGCGCTTCGCTGGGATTGGCCGCCGTCGCCGCCAAACTAGCACAACGTCCCCCCTCGCGCCAGCATACCTATGGACTGGGGCGCGTCGAGACTTTGGCAGCGCTAGGCAACGTGCTTTTCATGGCCTTAATCGTCGTCGGCATCGCAGTCGCCGCCGTGCGCCGGCTGCTCGAGCCAACGATGATTCACGGCGAAACGGTGACGCTAGTTGCCATCGTTGGCCTGTTCGTCAATATCGGCGCTGCCGCGCTGCTGATGCACGGCGAACAGACAATGAATACACGCGGCGCATTGTTGCATGTGCTGGGCGATCTGCTTGGCTCAGTCGCGGCGCTCGTTGCCGGCGCGGTGATTTGGTGGGTCGGCTGGATGCCGATCGACCCGCTGCTTTCCCTGCTGATTTGCGGCCTGATCCTCTTCTCCAGCCTGCGCCTGCTACGTGAAATTGTCCAGGCTTTGCTGGAAGGCGTCCCAGAACATCTTTCCGTTGAAAAGATCGGTCATATGCTGGCGACCGTACCCGGCGTCCTCTCTGTACATGATCTGCATATCTGGACCCTGTCGTCAAACCGCATCGCCTTGTCCGCACACCTGGTGGTTAACTCACTCGATACCTGGGCAGAAACGCTGGCCGAGGCGCAGCACACGCTGCTTCACGCCGGCATCGGACACGTCACCCTGCAGCCGGAAGTTCAGGTATACGCCATACATTGGCTAGCAAAGGACTCCGAGGCGCTCCCACCCGAACAGGCGGCGCCATGAGAGCCGTCGTGCAGCGAGTACGCGAAGCGCAGGTCGATGCCTTCGGCAGTACCGTGGGCCGCATTGGACAAGGGCTACTGGTACTCGTCGGTTGTGAAGAGGGTGACGGCGAAGAAGACGCCCGCTGGCTTTCGGCCAAACTCACCGGCCTACGCATTTTTGATGACGAAGCCGGCGTTATGAATCGCAGCGTGCGCGATGTCGGCGGCGAAATTCTGGCAGTCAGTCAATTCACTCTGTTCGCTTCGGTTAAAAAAGGCAATCGCCCTTCCTGGAACCGTGCCGCGCGGCCGGAAGTAGCGCAGCCGCAATTCGAATATTTCCTGCATTGCCTGGAAATCGAGCTGGGACGCCCGATCCAGGCGGGCATCTTCGGCGCCAACATGCAGGTTTCCTTGATCAACGACGGACCGGTCACGCTGTTTATCGACACCAAAGCGCGCTAGATAGATAATCCGCTCGGCACCGCTTTCACGGCAACCTTCGCCAATGCGTGAATCGGGCAAATTATGTGGAAAGCCGCAACCGCGGCATCTTCCCCATGCGCTACTATTTCCTGGTTGCACATTTCCTTTCAGCCTGTCTGACTAACTGTCTATCTAAAAAAGGAGTTTTCGAAATGGCACTACCTTTCCCGATTCTCACTGCCGAAGAAGCGGCTGAATTAATCAAGGATGGTCAAAAAATCGGTTTTAGCGGCTTTACGCCGGCGGGTGCGGCCAAAGCCGTTCCCGCCGCATTGGCGCAAAAAGCCAAGCGTGAACACGACGCAGGGCGTCCCTTCAAAATCAGCGTCCTGACGGGCGCATCGACCGGCAAGTCGCTCGACGGCGCGCTCGCCGAAGCCGAAGCCACGCTCTTCCGTACGCCCTACATGGGCAACCCCAACCTGCGCAAACAAATCAATGCCGGAGATGTCCATTACGTCGATATGCACCTTTCCGTATTGCCGCAGACCGTACGCTATGGCGCGCTGGGCAAGATCGACTGGGCCGTCGTCGAAGTGTGCGACATCCTCGCGGGCGGCGGCGTTGTCCTGACGACCTCGGTCGGTGCGGCGCCGACCTATCTGGCACATGCGGAAAAAATCATCCTCGAACTTAACTCCGCACACCCGGCTACGCTGCTCGGCTTGCACGACATTCTCGAACCGCAGGATCCGCCCTTCCGCCGCGAAATCCCGATCTACTCGGCGTCCGACCGGGTTGGCTCGCCGATCTGTGTCGTAGATCCAAAAAAAATCGTTGCTGTTGTGCTGAACAACCAGCAGGATGAAACCGGCGGCTTCGATCCTTCCACGCCGGAAACCGACAGAATCGGCCAGAACGTTGCCGACTTCCTGGTTGGTGAAATGAAAGCCGGCCGTATTCCAAAATCTTTCCTGCCGTTGCAATCAGGCGTCGGCAACATCGCCAATGCCGTACTTGCAGCCATCGGTAAGAGCAAGGATATTCCGACCTTCCAGATGTATACCGAAGTGCTGCAGGATTCCGTCATCCCGCTGATCGAAGCCGGCCGTTGCTCGTTTGCCTCGACGACTGCACTGACGCTCAGCCATGAAGCGATGAAGAAAGTCATTGACGACCTGGATTTTTACAAGCGCCACATTCTGCTGCGCCCGCAGGAAATTTCCAACAATCCGGAAATTGTCCGCCGCATCGGCGTCGTCTCAATGAACACGGCTATCGAATTCGACCTTGCAGGTAACGTCAACTCTACGCACGTAATGGGCAAGACGATGATGAACGGTATCGGTGGCTCGGGCGACTTCACACGCGCGGCCTATGTCTCGATCTTCTCGTGCCCGTCAACCGCCAAAGGCGGCAAGATCTCAGCCGTCGTTCCATTCGTCTCACACCTGGATCACAGCGAGCACTCAGTCTCTGTCGTCGTCACTGATCAGGGCGTGGCCGACCTGCGCGGTAAGGATCCGCTGCAACGTGCCGAGCTGATCATCAACAACTGCGTACATCCTGACTTCAAGGATCAGCTGCGCGACTACATGGGACGCATCAAGAAGATCAACCATCAGCCGTTCTCGCTCAGCATGGCCTACGGCATGCATCGTCAGTTCGAGAAAACCGGCGATATGCGCGGCATCAACTGGGCCGATTATTGCTGATTCCGAACGATCTGCTGATGCGCGTCAAGCATTCATCAGCGCACCAAAAAGCCCCGCACAAAGCGGGGCTTTTTCATGGTCAGCGAACGGAAACGATTGATAACTACGATTAGACCGGTCTACGCCATGTACTGTTTAGCGGTTCAGCGCAACTTTTTCTTGGCGGCCATTTCACGGGCCATGCGCATCACATCCGCCTCCAACGTGCCCGTGTCCGTACCGTAGCAACCTACCATATCAATTTCTTCAATGGCTGAGCTGCCGCTGCGGCCACGCGTCTCTACGTTCGGTGTCAGTTTTTCCCTTTGCCGGAGGAGCGCCAGCTCTTCGGCATTCAGGCCGCCTTGCATACTCTCCGGCACTTTTACGCCAAGTTCGATCAGGAGCCTGACAACATCCCGTTTATTACCCCGCAGCGCCATGGATAGCGGAGATGTCGAAATGCTGTTGTCGGCCAGATTCACCTTGGCGCCATATCGAACAAGCTCTTTGACGATAGCCACATGCCCAAGAAAACAGGCCATCGCCATCGGCAGTCCCGGCTGGCCATGGCTGCCGTCGATATCAACGGGAACGCCGGCATTCAGCAGGGCGCGCACTTTATCCAGCTCGCCGTTGCGAATACTCTTGATCAGATCATCAGAAGAACTCACAGAATCAGCTCCAAAAAATACTATCTCGGCGAATAGTATAAACCCTATAACCGTTTCGTAAGCTGATTACGATGCACGGATGAGCGCTGTTTGCCTGCCAGTTTATCCATTTCTGCCCTGCTTACCTGCCTTAGCAGAGGGCGTCAGGCCGCTTCACCATAAGATCTGCCGCTTCCTAATAGCGGCCCAGAATGCTCACTAGGTCAATCAGCCAGCTCAGAGCACGTAGCGCGACAAATCCTCATTCTGCGACAAATCCGCAAGGCGCGCATCGACATACGCCGCATCAATGCGGACATTTTTTGCCTGCCCGGCATTGCCCGCAGAAAACGACACCTCTTCCAGAAGCCGTTCGATGACCGTATACAAACGACGCGCACCAATATTTTCCGTCCGCTCATTAACCGACCAGGCCACTTCGGCCATACGTCGGATGCCATCCGGTATAAATTCCAGCGCCAGTCCCTCGGTCGCCATCAAAGCCTGATACTGCATGGTCAGGCAGGCGTCGGTCTGTGTCAGGATGCGCTCGAAATCGCCGACCGACAGCGATTCCAGTTCCACCCGGATAGGAAAGCGCCCCTGAAGTTCCGGAATCAGATCCGAAGGTTTGGACAAATGGAACGCACCGCTGGCGATAAACAGAATGTGATCGGTACGGATCATGCCGTATTTAGTCGATACTGTCGTCCCTTCGACCAGAGGCAGCAAATCCCGCTGGACGCCCTGCCTGGAAACATCGGCGCCGCCCACTTCACTGCGCGAAGCGATCTTGTCGATCTCGTCGAGAAAGACAATGCCGTTTTGTTCGACATTACTGACAGCGGCCAGCTTGACTTCCTCATCATTGACCAGCTTGGCGGCCTCTTCGTCAACCAGCAGCTTACGCGCTTCAGCAATACGCAACTTACGCGTTTTCTTGCGTCCGCTACCCATGTTTTGAAACATGCCCTGAATCTGCGAAGTCAACTCTTCCATGCCCGGTGGCGCAAAAATCTCCGCTTGTATGGACGGGCCATCCACTTCAATCTCGATTTCCTTGTCATCGAGCGCGCCTTCCCGCAAACGCTTGCGGAATTTCTGACGCGTTGCGTTCTCATCATCGATCGCGCCGTCACCGCCAGCGCCGCCGCGCGCCGGCGGCAGCAAGACATCCAGGATGCGATCCTCGGCCGCATCCTCGGCGCGCATACGCACAGCCTTCATCGCCTGTTCACGCCCGCTCTTGACGGCAATCTCCGCCAGATCGCGGATGATCGTCTCGACATCGCGTCCGACATAACCGACCTCGGTAAACTTCGTCGCCTCGACCTTGATGAACGGGGCATTGGCCAGCCGCGCCAAGCGCCGTGCGATTTCCGTTTTGCCAACGCCCGTCGGCCCAATCATTAAAATATTCTTGGGTGTAATTTCCTGACGCAGCGGCTCAGCCACCTGTGCGCGCCGCCAGCGGTTGCGCAAGGCAATGGCGACAGCTTTCTTGGCCTGATCCTGCCCGACGATGTGTTTATCAAGTTCGTGAACGATTTCCTGCGGCGTCATCTGCATGGTGTTTGGCATAGACAGCAATCAACAAAACAAAAGGGTTGAAAAGGAACGAAGCCCTGCGCAATACGCATACCGGAGCAGGCGAATGCCAACGCCAGAGACGGTGCCGTGTCAATGATGGGCACGGCTCAATCCAGCGCTTCGATGGTGAAATTCCGATTCGTGTAGATACACAGATCGCCGGCGATCTCCAGCGATCTACGCACGACTTCGACAGGCGCAAAATCAGTATTCTCGATCAGCGCCCGCGCGGCCGACTGGGCATATGCGCCGCCCGAACCGATGGCGACAATGCCGTACTCCGGTTCCAGCACATCGCCATTGCCGGTAATGATCAGAGAATGCTGGCGGTCGGCGACGGCCAACATCGCTTCCAGACGGCGCAAGGCGCGATCACTGCGCCAGTCCTTGGCCAGCTCGACGGCCGAACGCAACAGGTTCCCCTGATGCTTATCCAGCTTGGCCTCGAAGCGTTCAAACAGGGTAAAAGCATCGGCCGTACCGCCAGCGAATCCAGCGAGAATGCGCTCCTGATAAATTCTGCGCACCTTGCGCGCACTCGCTTTGATAACGATATTTCCCAGCGTCACCTGGCCGTCGCCGCCCATGGCAACCTGGTTGCCGCGGCGCACGGAAAGAATCGTCGTACCGTGATACTGCTCCATGACAGGCTCGAAATCAGTCAGGGTTTAGGCAAAATCATTCGCGCCGAGGCATTCAGGCCAAGCACGCGAAACAGGCCGGCAACCATATAGTTAGGCTGATACAGCACGATCGGCCTCCCCTGGCGCTTGAGTCCCGCCAAAATATTCGCCAGCACGCCGGCACTGACGAAATCCATGCAGACCAGACGGGTACAGTCGATCACAATATTCTCATGCGCCTCGGCAAATTCGCCAAAGTCGTCAAAACGCACGCCGCGCACATCGCCTTCCAGTACATAGGCATTGGTCGGCGTTTCCTGCTCGACATTTTTATCCTCGTCCTCGGCAGTCTCTGCGGGGCGCCTGGACGCGGCAACGCGCGTTTCGTCCCATGAAGGCGGTGATAACTCAAAGGTTACGGCGTAGTCGATTGCGGTGTTTTCAAAGAGCTCCTGTTTTCCCTGTCGCTGGCATAGCTCAAGAAACAAAAGCCAGGATTCCTGCTCTTTCGCTTCGCCGGGAACAAGCCGCGCCTGCAAGAGGTTCGCCAACGGATCCACACCCAGTAAATCGATCTCTTTCTGCTTCTGCCGGGCTTCCTGGATCAGCGCCAACAAGCTGGCGCAACCTGCCGCATCAGCCTGTCGCGTCCGCGAAAAATCGATACGCAGACGCTTCCTTTTTTCCAGCGTCTGACGGATCGATGCAAATGCAGGTTTGTTTGATCCCACCAGATCGCCGTTGAAGTTCATGCCGCCGACAAGCGCCGATGACTTCGACTGGCTGTCGGTTTCTCCGCGCCAGACCGGGGGCGATTTTTCAAAGGCTTTCGCATATTCGATGCCCATCGCGTCAAACGCCTTGTGGTCGCCAATAATCCGGTACAGATCGAACAGCATTCGCCACAGCCATTCGCCGGCCTCACGTTTACGATGCCGGACAGCCTCTTCCAGTACGCTTCGCGCCTCGTCGTTCTGGCGGTTGGCGTACAGCATCGCCGCCTCTTCGGCATCCGCATCGGCATGGGAGCTATCTTCTTCGACAATGATGCTTCCCTGGCTTTCATTGGGAGAAAAATCCGAAAAACGGGAATTTTCTACATCCGTATTGTCAGCATCCGGATTTTGCGCTTCCCCGTTCTGAATTGCAGCTTCCGAAGCTGTTGTTTTTGATGACTTCTTGAAAAGGGAAAAAATCATAATTCCGTCGAAAGTTCTTGTGTTGTACAGCCTGGCCCCTACAGCCCGGACCCCTCGAGGCAGAGCAATCGCGGCTTTATTTTTAGCATAAGCCCGCCATCAGGGCAAATTGAATTGTGCACCGCTATCATCTTGCGCGCCGCACTGTTTGGCGCCCCGTTGTCCGTCTTGCGCCGCATCCTGCGCTTTATCCGGCATCTTGCCCCTCACGCCATCCCGTTTAGCGCGCGGATGTGTGTCATCGTAGACCCTGGAGAGATACTGAAAATCAAGATGCGTGTACACCTGCGTCGAGGCAATGCTGGCGTGGCCGAGCATCTCCTGCACGGCGCGCAAGTCGCCCGAAGACTGCAAAATATGCGTTGCAAAGGAATGCCGCAACATATGCGGATGCACACCGACCGGCATTCCCTGTTTGACTGCCAGGCGTTGCAGGCAAATCTCGATCATCCGCATGCTGATACGCCCGCCGCGCCGGCTGACGAACAAAGCCGTTTCTCCGGGGCGCGCCAACTGGCTGCGCTGCTGCACCCAGCGGCTCACCGCCTCGCGCGCAAAACGCCCGACTGGCACCAGCCGCTCCTTGCGACGTTTGCCCAGCACCCGGACTTCTCCCGCCAACAGATCGGGCACCCCGTCCATATCCAGCGCCGCCAGCTCGGAGAGGCGCAAACCGGATGAATAGCACAGCTCAAACATCGCCTGATCACGGATTTCCAGCAGCGTATCGACCTTGCGCGCCAATAATCGGCTCGCCTCGTCCGTCGACAACGTCTTGGGCAACCCTCTATCGCTTTTTGGCGCACGCACGCCATCGACTGGATTGGCGGCAATCTCGCCGCGCCGCCCCAGCCAGCGATAGAAGCCACGCCAGGCCGACAGGGTGCGCGCCAGCGAGCGGCCGGACAGCCCGCGTGCGTGCAGCTGCACCACAAAGCGCCGGACATGATGCGCCTGCAAGGCAAGCAAACCGCCCGATGATTGGACAAGATCGGCATGCAGGCGAGACAACACCTCAAGGTCGCGCCGATAGCTGTCCACCGTTAGCGGCGACTGCCGGCGCTGCTGCGCCAATTCATCGAGATAGGCTTCGACCAGCCTCTCCCCGCTGGCTTTATCCGGGCGACTCGTATTCGCGCCGGCGTCGGATGTGGTCACAGTCTTGCCTCGGCTGCTTCGCCTGCCGTGGCCGCCCCTCTAGACAAAGCGCTGCACACGAACCAGCGCCGCCGAGAGCATTTCGCCAATCCGTTCGAGATAGAGCGTTCCCATATCTTCGTAAAAATGGTCGCCCTCTTTACTGCCGAGCGCCAGCAAGGCGATCGCGCCGCCGCCCGAACGCAGCGTAATCAACGCCTGCGAGCGAACTTCCGGCGCCTTTTCGCCAAACCACGCCGCCGCATCATGCGCAGGCGCCGCGCCGCAATAAGGCTGTGTCAGCGTCTCGGCAAATGACCGCAGCGCGCGATTAACCTCGACAAAGTCCGGCACTTCGGCAATGGCGTCGGGGCGCTCCCAAAAGCACAAGGCAAAATACGGCACGCCGAAATCATCACGCAGATAAAAATTAAGCGAATGCAGCACCGCTTGCAGCGTCGCAGCCGAAATCATCGCCACGGCCAGTCGATGCACCTTGTCACTGAGCGCGTCATTATCCTCACCGAAGCGCAGCAGTTCGCCCAGTTTATTTTCCAGCTTACGGTTCTTTTCGCGCAGGCTCACCATCTGCCGTTCGGTGATGGAAATCATCCGTCCGCCATGCGGATGCGGAATGGGAATATGCGACAGCAGTTCGGCATGTTCCTCAAAAAACTGCGGGTTTTCCTGCAAATAACTCAAGACCTCCTGGGACTTCATGGCTTGATTTCTCCATTGAAAACGGTACCGGTTTCGATCATTATAAAATTGTGCGCCACTTCCGGCCATTCAGACCGCCTTTCATGCCGATAGCGCACCGTCCAGAAAACAAACCTTCCAGCAACCATGCTTAAACGACTTCTCAGCCAGCTTGCCGTCACCCTGCTCTGGCTGCTGCATTTCCTGCCGCAGCCGCTGCTGGCGGCCATGGGCAGCGGCGTAGGCCGGCTCTTTTTCCTGCTCGGCGCACAACGGCGGCGCATCGCGCAAACCAATCTGGCGCTGTGTTTCCCCGAACTCGACGATGCCGCCAGAAAAGCGCTCATCAAAGCGCATTTCCGCGTGCTCGGTCAAAGCCTGTTCGAGCGCAGCCTGCTCTGGTGGAGCCGCCCCGCACGCTTAAACCGGCTGATCCGCGTCGACGGCGAGGAAAAAATCCGCGCCCTGCTTGATGCCGGCCAGCCCGTCATCATGCTGGCGCCGCACTTCGTCGGCCTGGACGCCGGCGGCGTCGCGCTCGCCATGCGCTTTGACGCGCTGAGCATCTACTCCGCGCAAAAAAATCCCGTCTTCGACGCGCTGCTCTACCGCGGCCGCAAACGCTTCCGCGACCAGATGCTGCTTTCCCGTCAGGACGGCGCGCTGGCCACCATCAAAGCCATGCGTGCCGGACGGCCGTTTTACTACTTGCCGGACATGGACTTTGGCCGCCGCGACTCGATTTTTGTCCCCTTCTTCGGCATCCAGACCGCCACGATTACCGGCCTCTCCCGCCTGGCGCGCGCCGCCAAAGCGCGCGTACTCTTCACGATCACCCGCCGCCTGCCCGGCAACCAGGGCTACGTCCTCGAAATCGGCGACCCCTGGCCGGACTTCCCCAGCAACGACGTCGAAGCCGACACGCAGCGCATGAACCAGATGATCGAAGCGCAAATCCACACCATGCCCGAACAATACTACTGGGTGCACCGCCGCTTCAAAACGCGCCCGGAAGGCGAAGCGAGCCTCTACTGAGCAGCGGCGCGGGCGCTCCGTCCGCCCCGCTCCCGATGGACTTGGCCGCCAGCGCTGTCCGGAAGCCCGCGTATTTACGGCCTTTCCGCGAAGGGCGCCCTGAAAGGCTTATGAATAGGGCGTTTCCAGCCATACGCCTCCAAAACCCGCATAAATAGGGCATCCTAGCGCCCCCTGCCCTGTAGCCCAATGTTTACGCGGGTTACCGCGGCACCTGCCCGCAAACGCCCTAAATACACGGGCTTGCGGGCAGGGCGTTTTCCGGACTGCGATCAACGAAAGGCAGGCGATGTTCCCGCTCCCGCAGGGTGGAGAAGGTAGGGTGAGGATGAAAGGGAAGACCGGACGCAGTGGGTAATTCAAGCTGCCCCAACCTTCTCCCATCCCGTTCTTCTCTCGCATCCCGACCTTTCACCGCATCCGAGCCTTTTCCCATTCCGTTTTTCTCCCGCAAGGTGAGAAGGAGACCGGGGAGCAGGCAGATAGGCGTAGGCGCGCCGAGCACCCGCACCGTTCAGGCATAGCGGCCGTGGCTGTTCAGATGTTTTAGCTGCGCTCTCCTGGTCGGCTTTGCAAGCAGCGCTGCCCGGAAGCCCGTGTATTTACGGCCTTTCCGCGAGGGGTACCCTGAAAGGCTTATGAATAGCGGGTTTCCAGCCATACGCCTCCAAAACCCGCATGAATAGGGCATCCTAGCGCCCCCTGCCCTGTAGCCCAGTGTTTACGCGGGTTGCCGCGGCGCCTGCCCGCAAACGCCCTGTTCACTAGGGCTACAGGGAATTGAATATCAAGGGGTTTTCGATGGCGCGGCGGGCACCGGCCAGCGTTGCGGCAAGTGCAAGCATTTCTGATGCTTCCCAAGGCAGGCGCCCATGCGCCGTTGTCGCCGGCCTGGCGCTGAATCCGTGTAATCCCTTAATCCCGCCGCATCCGCTGTTGCCGTTCGACGATCTTGGCGTATTTCATGAAGCTGTTGAAGCAGCCGATGGCGATATGCACCAGCCCCGGCAGCCCGTCGCGGAAGCCGCCGCGCAAAAAATAGAACTTGACGAAGCGCACAAGCGGCGAGGCGACCAGCCGCAGCGCCGGTACGCCCTGCGCGGGGTCGGCCATGCCTGCGCCCAGGGAGGTGTAGCGGTTCTGTTTGTTCAGGTAATTTTCCAGCGATTCGGCCGAGTCGTGCAGCAGGTCGCCGGCCAAGGTGCCGACAGGTTCATCGCACAGGACTTTTTCATGCACTTCGTCGTCCGACCAGCGGGCGCGCCGCCGGTCGAAGAGGCGCAGGTTCCAGTCGGGATAGCCTTCGCCGTGGCGCAGGTAGCGGCCGAGGAACTTGTTGGCGCGGGCGAAGCGGTAGGCGGAAAACTGCGGCGCAGCGAGCGCCTGGCGGATGCTTGCGGCCAGTTCGGGCGTCAGGCGCTCGTCGGCGTCCAGACACAGCACCCAGTCGTGGCGGGCCAGTTCGACGGCGCGCTGCTTGGTCTTGCCAAAACCGCGCCAGGCTTCTTCGTACACGCGCACGCCGCGCGCCGCGCAGAGCGCCTGCGTACCATCGACGCTGCCCGAATCGAGCGCGACGATATCGTCGCTCAGCCCGGCGACGCTGTCTAAGCAGGGCACGATGTTCGATGCCTCGTTTTGGGTGATGATCACCACGCTAAGCGGCGGTGTGCGTGGGGGCGTGACGGGCTGCATGGCAAAAAATCCGCTCCAAAATGATTCAGGCGGTAAGCCTAACATTCGTCACCGGCAAATGCCATTTTCCTTTTCGCGTTATGGCAGCGGGCATTCGGTAACAGGCTTCCAGTGACAAGAATCCGGCAATGGGCTTTCGTTTAAGGCGGCGCGGTCAGCCGTAAATCGGCGCGGTTGGGTATAATCCGCGCGTATCCGCCGCAGGATGCAGCCATGTCAGGCAGAAGCGTCAGGCGCAGGCCGGGCCAGCGCCCGTATCGGCGCGAGGCAGGGCGCCGGGGACTGACTCCGCACCGGAGCGGGCTGGTGCAAATTGTCGGGGGCGCCCGGCCGAACCTTGTCGCCACGGCTGATCAACATCCCTATTTTCTCGATTGTTTGGATTGCGCTTCGTTTCCCACATGTCAGACACCGCTACGCCGCTTGACAGCCGCCGCCTCTATCTCCGCCTGCTCGGCTACGTCCGCCCCTATTGGTTTGCTTTCGTCGCGGCAATTATCTGCATGGGGATTTCCTCGATTGTCGAGCCGGTGTTTCCGGCAGTCATGAAGAGCCTGCTCGACCGCGGCTTTTCCGGCGCGACCGGCCGCCTTGACTGGCTGCTCTATCCGCTGGGCATTCTCGTTTTTTTCATCATTCGCGCCTTGCTCGGCTTCGTTGGCGACTACGCCATGAGCTGGGTGTCAAATAACGTCGTCTCCGAGCTGCGCGAGGCGATGTTCGAGCGCATCATCAGGTTGCCGGCCCATTATTTCAGCGATCATACGTCCGGACGCCTTATGTCGCGCGTCACTTACGATGTCAGCGGCGTTACCGGCGCGGCGACCGGCGCGCTGACCACACTGGTCAAGGACAGCCTGTCGGTTTTTGGCCTGCTGTGCTGGCTGGTCTATCTCAACTGGAAGCTGACGCTGGTCGCCATCGCTACCTTCCCGTTCATCGCCATTGCGGTACGTGCCTTCAGCGGGCGGCTGCGACGCATCTCGCGCGGTATTCAGGAATCACAAGGCGTTATTACGCAGGTTCTGCAAGAGTCGATCGAAGGGCACAAAATCGTCAAGATTTTCGGCGGGCAGGATTACGAGCGCGAACGGTTCGTCAGCACGGTACAGTTGCAGCGCCGGCTGGCAATGCGCGCCACCATCGCCGCTGCCGCGCAAAGCCCCATCGTGCAATTTTTCGCCGCCGTGGCGCTGGCCATCATCATGGCTGTCGCCTTGCGGCAGGCCGCCAACGACCAAACAACGGTCGGCGGTTTCGTCTCTTTCATCACGGCGATGCTGATGCTACTGGCGCCGCTCAGGCGGCTTACCGACATCAACGCAACGATCCAGCGCGGGCTGGCTGCGGCCGAAAGCGTTTTTACCGTGATCGATGAGCGGCCCGAACCCGATCAGGGCACGATCGAACTGGAGAACATCCAAGGGAAAATCGAATTCGATTCGGTGCATTTCACCTATCCGGGCGCCACGGACGAGGCGCTCAAGGGCGTAAGTTTTACCACGCAGCCCGGCGAATGCGTGGCGCTGGTCGGCCCGTCGGGCAGCGGCAAAACAACTATCGCCAATTTGCTGCCGCGCTTTTATCCGGTCAGCCAGGGCGCGATACGCGTCGACGGCGAGAACATCAACGACATTCGCATCGACAGCCTGCGCAGCCATATCGCGCTGGTCAGCCAGGAGGTCATCCTATTCAACGACACCGTCGCCGCCAATATCGCCTACGGCGCGCGTCGCAACGCCAGCCGCGAGGAAATATACGCCGCCGCCAAAGCCGCAAACGCGCTCGAATTCATCGAAACGATGCCGCAAGGTTTCGACACGCTGGTGGGCGAAAAAGGCGTCAAACTTTCCGGCGGGCAGCGGCAGCGGCTGGCAATTGCCCGCGCCCTCCTGAAAAATGCGCCGATCCTGATTCTTGACGAAGCGACCTCGGCTCTCGATTCGGAATCGGAACGCCGCGTGCAGGACGCGCTGGATACCCTCATGCAAGGGCGCACCACGCTGGTCATCGCACACCGGCTGTCGACCATCGAAAATGCCGACCGGATCGTCGTCATGCAGCATGGACGCATTGTCGAAACCGGCACGCACGCCGAACTCATCGTCCGGAGCGGCGTGTATGCGCATTTGTACCAGATCCAGTACGCGCAGGAAGAAAGCGGCCGCGACGAGGCAGAAAAAACCGGCGCCAACGACTTGCACAGGCATCTGCAAAGGCAATGACGGACATGCTGCCGAACCCCTTGGAAAAACAGCCGCCAGCGCGCTTCTCCATCCTGCACACCGAATGGTCGGATGGCTGGGGCGGCCAAGAGCGCCGCATTCTCTCTGAAATGACCGGTATGGCCGAACGCGGGCACCGCCTAATTCTGGCCACCCGGCGACAGGCGAAGCTGGCCGCGCAAGCGCGGAAGTGCGGCATCGAAACGATTGATCTGCCGTTTTCCGGCAAATTCGACCTGCGCTCGATTCTGCCGCTTTCGCGCCTAATCCGGCGCGAGCGCATCGACATCGTCAACACGCATAGCGGCATCGACAGTTGGGTCGGGGCGTTCGCCGCCCGCCTCGGCGGCGCGCATCTGGTGCGCACGCGGCACCTGAACCTGCCTTTGCATCGGCATTGGTACAACTTCGTGCATTTCATGGCGCAGCGCGTTGTCAGTTGCGGCGAGACGATGCGCCGCAACCTGATCGACAACTGCGGGTTTCCAGAAACGCAGGTTGTCAGTATCCCGACCGGCATTGATTTTGAAACCTTTGTCGCCCGGCGTACGCGCGCTGAAATCCGCCGCGACCTGGGCATCGACGATGCCGCCTTCGTCATTCTGATGGTCGGCATCATCCGGTCCGTCAAACGTCACGAAGTTGCCTTGCGCGCTTTTGCCAGATTCCGCGCCTCAACGCCGCAGGCCGTGCTGCTGCTTGCTGGCGATGGGCCGATGCGCGGCGACATGGAGCGGCTGGCGCAAGATCTCGGCCTTGCCGGCGCCGTGCGCTTTCTCGGCTATCGGGAAGACGTGCCCGATCTTTTCGCCGCCGCAGACTGCGCCCTGCTCACCTCCCGCTCCGAAGGCGTGCCGCAGGCCGTCACGCAAGGGCTGGGCTGCGGCCTGCCGACCATTGCCACGCGGGTTGGCGGCGTCCCCGAACTGATTGAGGACGGCAAGACCGGGCTGCTTGTCGCGCCGGAAGATACCGAGGCCATCGCAGCCGGGCTCAGCCGCTTTGCCGCAGATCCGGATTTCGCCCATCGGCTCGGTGCTGCCGGCCGCGCACACGTTCATCGCCATTTCAGCCGCGCCGCCATGCTCGAGGCCACCGAACGCCTTTATGCCGAAATCTGCGGCCGCGCCCTGCCGCCGCCCGGGAGGCGCGAATCGTGACAGCGCGCGCCCTGCCTATCCTGATGTATCACCACGTCTGCCCACAGCCCGGACTGGTGACGCTGTCGCCAGAAAATTTCGCCGCCCAGATGGAATACCTCGCCGCTTCCGGTTATCACACCGTCGGCTGCGCCGGGCTGGAAAACTTTTTACGCGGCGAGCCTTTGCCGGACAAATCGCTGCTGATTACCTTTGACGATGGGTATCTGGACAACTATGTATACGCCTACCCGATACTCCGCCGGCTGGGCCTGCACGCCGTCATTTTTCTGGTGACTGACTGGATCGGCGAGCGCGGCGAAGCGCGCGCCCTGGTCGGCGAATCGGACGCGCCGTCGACGCTCAACCACCGGCAATGCATGGAAGCCGTTGCCGCCGGCCGGGCGGACGCAGCCATGATGCGCTGGTCGGAAGTCTTGCGCATGCGCGATGAAGGCGTTTTCGAATTCCATTCGCACACCGCATCGCACACGCGCTGGGACAAGCGCTGCGCCCATACCGAAGAAAAATCGGCAGCGCTGGCCGACGATCTGCAACGCTCGCGCTCGACGCTGAAACAGCATCTGGGAATTGAAGACCGCCACCTGTGCTGGCCGCAAGGTTACTTCGATGCGGACTATCAACGCATTGCCGCCGCACAAGGCTTCACGCATCTTTATACAACGCAGCCCGGTACCGTCATCGTTGGCGGTGAGGCCACGGCGTTACCGCGCATCGTCGTCAAGGACAAAGGCGCGGGCTGGCTGGCCAGCCGCTTGCGCATTTACCAAAGCCCCTTGCTGACGCGTTGGTACGGCCGCATTAGGGGCCGACGCTGATGGGGACTCGTCTCCGCGAAACCCTGTTGCTTCACGGTCTGCGTCTGCTGCATAAATTCGATGCCCGGCAGCCCGCCCCAAACCGGCTCGGCACCGAGGCTATTCGCCGCATTCTCGCCATTTCTTCGACAGCCATCGGCGACACGCTGTTATCGACGCCCGCCTTACGCAGCCTGCGCCTGGCTTATCCGCAGGCGCAGATCAGCGTGCTGCTGAACACCGATTACACGGCGCTCTTTGCCAACAATCCCGATATCGACGAGATCATTCCCTATGCCGGCGGTTATCGCCGCTTTCTGCGGCTGGCCTGCTCATTGCGCCGCCGCCATTTCGACATGGTCGTCATCCTGCACGGCAACGAGCCGCAGGCAACGCCGCTGGCCTATCTCTCGGGCGCGGATTTCCGCTTCAAGCTGCCCAATAACAACGACTTCCGCTTTCTGCTCAGTAATCATGAAGCCGAACATGGCTGGGATGCGTTTGCGCACGGTATCGACCAGCGCCTTGCCGTCGCCGCATTGGCGGGCGGCGCACCAACCGACCATCGCATGACCCTGCCCGTCGCAGAAATTCATGCCGCCGCGCTGGATCAGCGCCTTGCCAGTCGCGGCATCACTGGCAAGGCCACGTTAATCGGCTTTCAGCCAGGCGCTTCAACAATCAGCCGGCGCTGGTCGGCCAACAACTTTGCTGAACTTGGCCGCCGCCTGCTGGCGCGTTATCCGGATTGCCATCTGATTCTGACCGGTTCGCCCAAGGAGCGGACACTCGCTGCCGGCATTGCCGAGGCAATCGCCTCGCCGCGCCTCTGGAATACCGCGGGTGAGCTGCCGCTCGCAGAGCTGCCCGCCCTGATGCAACGTCTGGCGCTGCTGGTCACTGGCGACACCGGCCCGATGCATATGGCCGTTGCCGTCGATACGCCGGTGGTCGCGCTGTTTGCCGTCTCCGACTGGCAGTGCTCCGGACCGCCCGCCGGCGAAAAGGGCAGCCGCCATTTCGTCATCCAGAAATGGCGCACCTGCGTACCTTGCCTGTCGAAGCGCTGTCCGTACGCCGAGCCGCCATGCATGGCCAACATCAGCGTCGATGAGGTGGAAACGGCGGTTACCGATTGTCTGGCCGGCAAGCCGGGCCGGGTTTCACGCGCCAGCGCGCCGCCGGAGATTTTTTTATGAAACCGGCCCGCGGCCCGGCCGTCACGCCGACTCACACCCGGCCCGTCAAGCGCATCTTGTTACTTGATACCGGCAAGGAATGGGGCGGCGGCACAAACAGTATGTTTGAACTGCTCAAGCGCATCGATCGCCAGCGCTTTAGCGTCACCGCGCTGTTTTACCGCAATTACGCAAAGGGCAAGGACTCCGATCTGCGACGCGAGCTTGCCGCCATCGGCATCCCGCTGATCATCGAACCGCCACGCCCGCAGCCGCTCTGGGCCAAGCTGGCGAAAGAGCTTGTCCGTGGCATTTTTTGGCCTTTTCCGACGCTGCGTAGGCGCGCGCTATTCGCCATCGAACAGCGCTGGCGCATCGTTCCGGCCGCGTGCAGAATCGCCAGCCAATTACGTGGCGACGGGGAAAGCGGCGGCTACGACCTGCTTTACATGAACAACCAGCCGTCCTCCAATCTGGAGGGCTATCTGGCCGCAGAAATGACGGGCAAGCCGCTCGTTCAGCACGCACGCAGCAATGCCGATCTCAGCGCGCCGGAGCGCGTGATCGTCAATCGCCTCATCCGCCGCGCCAACGCGTGCATCATCTGTGTCTCGCACGGCGTCAAGGATCATCTTGTCGCACAGGGCGTCCTGGCTGAAAAATGCCACGTCATCCACAACGCCATCGATATCAGGCAGCCCTTGCCCGCCCCGGCCACACTGCCGCAGCCTGTTGGGAACACGGTGGTCGTCGGCTCGGTAGGTTCCTTGTTGCCGCGCAAGGCGCAAGACCATCTGATCCGCGCGCTCGCCGCAGTACGGCCACGGCTCAACACCGGCGTTCAGCTCGTTCTGGTCGGCGACGGAACAGAACGCGAACGTCTGACGCGGCTCGCCGAAGCGTGCGGCCTGGCGTCCATCGTCACTTTTGCCGGTTTCCGCTCAGATGTCCTGGCCTGGCTGGCGACGATGGATATCGTCGTCCTCTCATCGAACAACGAGGGGTTTCCGCGTACGATTCTCGAAGCCATGCTGTTATCCAAACCCGTGATTGCCAGTAACGTGATCGGTTCGCGCGAACTGGTCGCTGATGGCATTAGCGGCCGGCTCTATCCCTTCGGCGATATCCCGGCGCTGGCGGCGCATCTGGAATGCCTGATCGGCGATTCTCGGTTGCGCGCGCGCATGGGCGCTGCCGGCCGCGCCATCGTCGAAAAAGATTATGCGATTGAAGGCTATGTCAACGCGGTCGAACGTGTTCTGGAAAGCGCATCCGCATGATGTATTTATTGCTGACTTGGCTACTCTCGCCGCTGGCATTCTTACGGCTCGCGCGGGCAAAAACGCCCACCGCGCAACGAAACATCCTGCTTATCCAGACGGCCAAAATCGGGGATTACATCTGCTCCACGCCGATTATCGAAGCGTTGCGTAAAAGCTGGCCGACGGCCCGCATCTGCCTGCTGGTCGCCCCGGTCACCGAGCCGTTGGCACGCCACCAGCCGGGCATTGCCCAGGTATTTGTGCTACCCGGAGGCAAAGTACGCGGAGCGGCCGGGCGCTACTGGCTTTACCGCCTGCTCAGGCGTGAGCGCTTTGACACAACGATTTGCCTCAGCCCCAATCAGGCATTTCTCACCATGCCGTTCCTCGCGGGCGTTGCATGCAGGGCGGCAATCCTGCCGAACTTCGCCATACGCAGTTATCGCCTGGCGACACCGTTTCTCAGCGCTGCGGAGCGTCATCTGCAAGGACGCATGACGGTTGAAACGGGCATGGCCTTGTTGGCGCAACTGGGCATTGATATGCCGCTGCCCAAAAAATGCATCGTACCGGAACCCGGCGCGGGCGCTTGGGTCGACACGCAGTTTCCGGCGTTGAAGCATGGCTGCTGGATCGGCCTCGGCATCAGCAGCGGCAACAAGCTCAAGGAGCTGGGCAAGGAAAAGCTGCTGGATCTGATATCCCGACTGCTAGCGCTGGCGCCCGGCATTCAGGTTGCACTGGTCGGAGCGCCATCGGATAGCCCGCTTGCCAGCGAATTGCTGGCAGAGTTGTCGGCCGTATCACAAGCCGCGAACGCCTCCGGCAATCGCGTGCTCGACACCACCGGCCGGGTTCCGCTTGAGCGACTGGCCGCGCTGGTAGACAGGTTCCGGCTTTACGTCGGCGTCGATTCCGGCATTACCTATCTTGCCGACGCGCGCGGCATTCCCGTCATTGACATCATGGGACCCGCCGACCCGCAAGACCAGCGCCCGACAGGCGCGCAAGTCATCCTCCTTCGCCGCGACCTGCCCTGCGCACCGTGCTCACACGCTTTTCACGCGCCATATATTTGCGCCACGGGTACACGCGCCTGCATTCTGGAGATAGACAACCATACCGTCACCGCCGCTATACGAAAGGAACTTTTTGATGAAACTCGCTGTTTTTAGCGACCATGGTATCGGGCGTTATTTCGTCCAGTTGTTTGACGATATTCCAGAAGCTACTTTTTTATCTGAGAGGGCGCGCACGCATTATGATGCCCGCAAAAATGGTGAAGCATTAAGATCGTGTTTATTCACGGTACACAAACAAACTGTCGGTTGCTAAGGCCATACCGTGAACCGTCGTGATTTTTCATTGACACGCCGTGACGGCATCTTTTACGGCGTCATCCTTTCACTGGTCTTCGTCTGGTCTGTGCCGGGGACCATTGCGCTCAGATATGGCCTGCTGCTCATCGCGCTGGTAATGGGGACACACAGGATTTTCAGCCCCCACAACGGCGCGCCAGACAAAGTACATTGGGATCTTCCACGCGCACCTCTCATCGCACTCACCGTATTTTCCATTTGGCTGCTAGTTCAGGCGTTATTCATTTCCCAGGAGACGAAATGGGCACTTTCTGAACTCAAAGGGCAGCTTCTGCTCCCACTGATCGCAGGCGTTATTGGCATTCTGGGCGCACGCATCGACAAGGGCGCTTCCGGCAAGAACGGCTCATTCCTGTGGTCCGGCATCGTACTGGTCTTTGCGCTGCAATCGGCCATTGCCATCGGCCAATCAGTCTGGCACTGGATCGAGCACGGCAGCCTGCTGCGACATATCGTGCCATTAACCGGCACCAAGCTGGAATTGAGCTTCATCGTAAACATCATGCTCGCCATCATCGCCGTTGATCTTTTTTTTCGCGCCGCGACAGGACAACGCTTCCTGCGTCTGTCGGTGAGTACCATGCTTACCTGCCTGGCGCTTGGCGTGGGCGCCAATTACACGGCCAGCGCGCGTAATGGCATGATTGGCATGGTATTGCTCGCCTTGACAACGGTTGCGCTGTTTCTGTTCAGGGCGCGCGCGCAACTCGGGCTGCACAAAGTCCTGGGAATCGCCGCAGCGGTCATTGTCAGCATGGGGATATTCGCAACCGCCAGCTACAAAGCTGACCCGCGTTGGCAGGTGTTTGCCGAAACGGCACGTATCGCCATCGACATTGACACGCATCGGTCGTGGTACGCCCCGGATATTTATCCCCTACCATTACTTGCCAACGGCCAGCCTGTTGACGAATCGGCCTATCAGAGAATCGCCTGGTTGCGCTCTAGCGCGCGCATTGCCACGGCAGTGCCGTTGGGCGTCGGTTACGGCCGTAACGCCTATCGTCGGGCGCTTGTGCGCATGGGCTACGAAGCGCACCTGGGGCATTCACACAGCGGGTTCGTTGATCTCCTTGCCGGGGGTGGCATTCCCGCCGTGATCCTGTGGCTGGTTTTTTTCGGTGCGCTGTTCGTAACCGGTTGGCGCGCTTTCATCCGCTGTAACCTCCCGGCCGGCTTATTGTTGGCGATCCTCGTTGCTGGATTCGCCAGCCGCATGGTACTTGAAAGCATCGGCCGCGATCACATGCTGCAAATCTTCTTTTTCTTAAACGGCGCACTGCTTACCGCCATCGCGCATAATGCCGGTCGCGACCTACACATGGCACCCTCACCAGCAGCCTCTGATCAAGGCGCCTGACCACTATCGACGCCGGCATTTTTCTACGCACACTCCACGCCGTAGGCCAAGCGCACTACAGTTTCGCGTCGGCCCTTTGTACATACCACGGCATTGCCAGCGCAATTCCGTCGGCAAGCCGATGTGTCGGGGCATAACCGAGTAAACGCTGCGCTTTGCCGATGTCGGCAAGACTGTGACGCACATCGCCTGCACGGAAATCGCGGTATTCGGGCATCGAAGAAGACGCCACGCCAAGTCTGGCAAGATTCTCGCGCAACAGGCCGAACAAGGCGTTGAGCGTCGTGCGCTCTCCAACAGCAATGTTATACACCTGATTCAGAGCCTCGGCCTGCTTTGTAGTCGCCGCCAACAAATTGGCTTGCACGACATTAGCGATAAAGCAGAAGTCGCGGCTGGTTTCACCGTCGCCATTGATAAACACGGTTTCGTCGTGCACAAGCGCGGCCGCCCATTTGGGAATAACCGCCGCATAGGCGCCATCAGGGTCCTGACGCGGGCCAAACACATTGAAATAACGCAGGCCAATTGTCTGCATCCCATAGGCACGTGCAAAAACGTCTGCATACAACTCATTGACGTACTTGGTCACCGCGTAGGGACTCAGCGGCTTGCCAATTTTGTCCTCGACCTTTGGCAAACCCGGGTGATCGCCATACGTGCTGCTACTGGCTGCATAGGTAAAACTGGCAACCTTTGCGTCGCGCGCGGCAACGAGCATATTGAGGAAGCCGGAAATATTAACCGCGTTGGTCGTCACGGGATCGGCCAGGCTACGGGGAACGCTGCCCAACGCCGCCTGGTGCAAGACATGATCGACGCCAGCGCATACTTCGCGGCAAATATCAGGGTTGCGGATATCTCCCTCGACGAACCGGAAGTTTGCCCAACGATCCTCGCCAACCAGCCTGCGCACCTCTTCAAGATTGCGCGCGAACCCGGTAGAAAAATTATCCAGCCCGACAACCTTCTGATTAAGCATCAGCAAGGTTTCCAGCAGGTTGCTACCGATAAAGCCGGCGACGCCGGTGACCAGCCAGACTTCCGGAAACGCGGACAGGCGGGTTTTCAATTCGCTAAAAGCATGGGGCTCAGGCATCATCATGGCAATCTTTACGGGGATTGAAAGGCGGTTACAGGCGCAGATCCGATGCGTCTGGCGGGAGCAAATACTTCAGGTCATAGAGCACATGGTTTTCCCGCCCCAGTTGCCGAATCGCGGCTGCCCCCATTTCCACAAACTGATGGTGCGCAACCGCCAGCACGATGGCGTCAAACACGCCCGCTTCAGGCTCGGCAACCATCTCGATACCGTATTCGCGGCGCGCCTCCTCGGGAGAAACCCAGGGATCGTAAACCTCCACCCGGCAGCCGTATTCACGCAGATCATTGACGATGTCGACAACGCGGGTATTGCGCAAATCTGGGCAGTTCTCCTTGAACGTCAGCCCCATGATCAAAATGCGCGCGCCATTGACCTGGATACGTCGGCAGACCATGGCCTTGACCAGTTGCGCGACGACATACGCGCCCATGCCGTCGTTCAGGCGACGCCCAGCAAGGATGATTTCGGGGTGATAGCCGATGCTTTGCGCCTTGTGCGTCAGGTAATAGGGATCGACGCCAATGCAATGCCCCCCCACCAGGCCGGGGCGAAACGGCAGAAAATTCCATTTGCTGCCTGCCGCCAACAACACGGCCTCGGTGTCGATGCCCATCCGGTTGAAAATCAAGGCCAGCTCATTAACCAGTGCGATATTCAGGTCGCGCTGGGTGTTTTCGATGACTTTGGCCGCCTCGGCCACTTTGATGCTGGGCGCGGGATGCGTGCCAACAGAGATGATCTCGTTATACAGCGCGTCAACCTGCGCGGCAATTTCCGGCGTCGACCCCGAAGTCACTTTACGAATCGTTGTCAGCCGATGCGCCTTGTCACCCGGATTGATCCGCTCCGGACTATAGCCGACAAAGAAATCCTGATTGAATTTCAAGCCAGACACCTTTTCCAGCACGGGCACGCAGTCCTCTTCGGTACATCCCGGATAGACCGTCGATTCGTAGATAACGATGTCTCCCGCCTTGAGGACCGAACCAACGATTTCACTGGCCCGCAGCAGTGGCGTCAGATCAGGCCGCTTGTGGCAGTCAATCGGCGTCGGCACGGTGACGATAAAGCAGTTGCACGCGCGCAGTTCATCGACCTGCGTCGTAAAACTCAGGCCCTTGGCAGCGGCAAGCGCGTCCTCCGCCGTTTCCAGCGTATGGTCATGACCGGCGCTCAGTTCCGCGATCCGTGATTCGCTGATATCGAATCCGACAACACGCCGCGTTTTGCCAAACTCAACGGCCAGCGGCAAACCGACGTAGCCCAGTCCGATAACTGCCAGTTTGATTTCAGAAGGTTTCATTCGCTCGTTCGCGTCCGTTTATGGTTCCATATTCAAGACATCGCTGCATATCCGTGCAGAGTCCAGGCCTTTGTGCGGAACGCCTCAAGATAGCGGGCCATCCCGCAAAAAATATGGGCTGGATTTTACAGATATCCATGATAGGCGACCATAGTAACTGGGCCTTTGCTCCGCTTTGCCCATGCCGATCCGGCTGAAAACAAGGTGTATGGGCTTGCCGGAAATTCCGGCGCACTTTGCCATTCATCTCTGGCGATGAATGGCAAGCAACAGACGGCAAAACCCCATTTGATAGGGCGGGGCTTGCATGGATTACAAATTTCATCGGCTGTAGAATCCGCCCATGCTCAAAGACGCCATTCCTCTCGACCAGATCCGGCGTGCCCTCGTCATCAAGCTACGCCACCACGGCGATGTACTGCTCAGCTCGCCCGTCCTTTCGGTATTGAAATCTCATGCCCCGCACGCGGAAATTGATGCGCTGGTCTACGCCGAAACGGCGGAAATGCTTTCCTTGCACCCGGCTCTTGCCCAATTGCACATTATTGACCGGAACTGGAAAAAACTCGGCGCGTTGCAGTATCTATCTGCCGAATGGCGTTTACTGAAAGCCCTGCGCGATCGCCATTACGACCTCATCGTTCATCTCACCGACCACCCGCGCGGCGCCTGGATCACATATATGTGCAATGTACGCTGGGCGGTGACGCGACGCATTGGTGGACGCGGGCGCTGGTGGCGAAAAGCCTTCACTCACACGTATCCGACGCCGGCAAATGCCCGGCGCCACACCGTTGAGCAGCATCTCGACGCTTTGCGCCGCATCGGTATCCAACCCACGCCGCAAGAGCGGCGTCTTGTCCTGGTTCCCGGCCATGCGGCGGAAGCGCGCGTCACCACGCTGCTGACAGAGGCCGGGCTGAACGAGCGACCTTTCATTCATATCCACCCGGCCTCGCGCTGGTTTTTCAAATGTTGGGACAGCCACCGAATGGCGCACTTGATCAATCGTCTTCAGGCGGGCGGCCATACCGTCGTCTTGACGGCCGCGCCCGACACGACAGAGCGCAAAATGATCGATGAGATCCAGTCGAAAACCCGTACGCCGGCCGTCAGTTTTGCCGGACAGCTTTCACTCAAGGAGCTGGCCGCCTTGACCGCGCACGCGCGACTCTTCATTGGCGTCGACTCCGCGCCAATGCATATCGCCGCGGCCATGAACACGCCGGTTGTTGCACTATTTGGCCCATCCGGCGATAAGGAATGGGGGCCTTGGGATGGGCCTCTGGGTTCGTCGCACCGTATCGTCACTAGCCTCGCCCACCCTTGCCGCCCCTGTGGCATGGACGGCTGCGCGGGCAGCAAAATCAGCGACTGCCTCGCTTCTTTGCCGCTTGAACCAGTATGGCACGCCGTCCAGGAACTGTTGGCCCAATGAATCTGCAAACACATTCCCAAACGCAGCCGCTGCGCATCGCCTTTATCCGTCAGCGCTACAACCCATACGGCGGCGCAGAGCGCTTCATCGAACGGGCGCTCGGCAAACTCGTGCGCAAGGGCGCCGAAATCACGCTGATCACGCGCAACTGGGATGGCGCTCCGCCTCACGACTACCGGCACATCATTTGCGACCCACACTATTCGCGCCATTTCGGCGGCCGCGCCGCGCGTGACCGCAGTTTCGCCGCCAGCGCACAACGCGCGATGCGTGAAGGCAATTACGACATCACGCAAGCGCACGAGCGTATTCCCGGATGCATGATTTTCCGCGCCGGCGACGGCGTACATGCCGCCTGGCTGGATCATCGCGGCCGCGACCAGTCGCCGCTGGCGCGCATGGCAACACGCATTTCCGCCTTCCACCGCTTCATTCTCCACCAAGAAGCGGCCATGCTTGCCGCGCCCGAACTGCGCGCGGTCATTTGCAATTCAGACATGGTGCGTGAAGAAATGCGCCGTTATTATGCCGTGCCGGATGAAAAGCTCGTCGTCATTGAGAACGGCGTGGATCTCAATCATTTTCATCCCGCGCTGGCCGATGAATGGCGGATACGCCAGCGTCAGGCGCTCGGTATCGACGCTGACGTGCCGGTGTTTCTCTACGTCGGCGGCGGCTTCATGCGCAAAGGCGTGCCGCAACTCATTGCCGCACTGGCCCGCTGTACAAGCCAGCATGGCCGCAACAGCCGCCTGGTCATTGTCGGCGAAGACCGGCATCTAAAGACCTATCAACGACAAGCGGAAAAAGCAGGGCTGTCGGCGCGCGTGCTATTTACCGGGCCGCGACGCGACGTGCACGCGCTCTATGGCATGGCCGACGCCTTTGTTTTGCCTACGCGCTATGACCCCATGCCGAATGCCGCGCTCGAAGCCCTGGCCTGCGGCCTGCCGGTGCTGACCTCGCCCACCTGCGGCATCGCTTCACGAATCATCGAAGGCGAAAACGGGTTTGTCGTCGATGCCCTGGATGTCGACACGTTGGCGCGCCGCATCGACACGCTGGCCGCGCCGGGCAAAGCCGAGAGGATGCGCGCGGCGGCGCGCGCCTCGGTCATTGACCTCGATCTCGACACTCTGGCCGGGAAACTGCTTAGCCTCTATGAACGCCTGCGCTAAAATTTGGCGCTTTCACCCCCATTGCACACAAACTCCCGGGCTTTGATGACCTATGAAAATCACCCTGATTGGCGCCGGTTATGTCGGCCTCGTCACCGGAACCTGCCTCGCCGAAGTCGGCAACAACGTGCTGTGCCTCGACGTTGACCCGCACAAGATCGCCACGCTCAAATCCGGCGGCATCCCCATCTACGAACCGGGGCTGGAAGATATGGTGCGCCGTAACGTCGCTGCCGGACGGCTGGATTTCACTACGGATATCGCCGCCGCCGTGCAGTTTGGCGACATCCAGTTCATCGCCGTCGGAACGCCGCCGGATGAGGACGGCTCGGCCGATTTGCAATACGTCCTCGATGCCGCGCGCAACATCGGGCGGCATATGAACGGCTTCAAGCTGGTCGTCGACAAATCCACGGTGCCCGTCGGCACCGCCGACCGCGTGCGCGCCACCATCGCAGAAATACTGGCTTCTCGCGGGCTGGAGGTCGATTTCTGCGTCGCTTCCAATCCGGAATTTCTCAAGGAAGGCGCGGCCATCAACGATTTCATGAGTCCCGACCGCATCATCATCGGCACAGACAGCGAGCGCGCCACGCAATTGCTGCGCCGCCTCTATGCGCCGTTCCAGCGCAACCACGAGCGGCTGGTCGTGATGGATGTGCGTTCGGCCGAGCTGACCAAATATGCGGCCAACGCCATGCTGGCAACACGTATTTCGTTCATGAACGAACTGGCCTTGCTCGCCGAAAAACTGGGGGCCGACATCGAACGGGTCCGCCAGGGAATCGGCTCCGACCCGCGCATCGGCTACCACTTTCTCTACGCCGGCTGCGGCTACGGCGGCTCCTGCTTTCCCAAGGACGTACAGGCGCTGCGCCGCACGGCGCGGGAGTACGGCGCGCCGCTGCGCATCCTCGACGCCGTCGAGGCCGCCAACGAAGCGCAAAAGCGGATACTGGTCGAAAAGCTCAAATCCCACTTCGGCGCGCAGCTCGACGGCCGCCACTTTGCGCTCTGGGGACTGGCTTTCAAGCCCAATACCGACGATATGCGCGAAGCGCCAAGCCGCGTGATCATGGAAGCGCTCTGGGCGATGGGCGCCACTGTCGCCGCCTACGACCCGGCAGCCATGCCCGAAACACGGCGTCTCTACGGCGAGCATCCCGGCCTGATGCTGGCACCGCACCCGATGGACGCGCTGCGGGGCGCCGATGCGCTGCTTATCGTCACCGAATGGAAAGCCTTCCGCAGCCCGGATTTCGCGGCGATGAAAGCCTTGCTCAGACAACCGGTGATTTTTGACGGCCGCAACCTCTACGACCCGGCGGCGATGCGCCGCGAAGGTTTCGAATACTTCCCGATCGGGCGGCAGGCATGAAAGTCCTCGTCACCGGCGTCGCCGGCTTCATCGGTATGCACGTTGCACAGCGCCTGCTCGCCCGCGGCGATGAAGTGGTCGGTCTCGATAACCTCAACGACTATTACGACCCGCAGCTCAAAGAGGCGCGGCTTGATGCGCTGGCGCAAAACACGGCGCGCGCCGCCTTTCGTTTTGAAAAACTCGATCTGGGCGACACCGCCGGCATCATGGCGCTGTTCGCCGCCCAGCGCTTCGAGCGCGTCATCCACCTCGCGGCGCAGGCCGGCGTGCGCTATTCGCTGGTCAATCCGCATGCCTACGCGCACAGCAATTTGGCTGGTTTCCTCAACATCCTCGAAGCCTGCCGGCAATACGGCACCGAACACCTCGTTTATGCCAGCAGTTCCAGCGTGTACGGCGCCAATGCAAAAACCCCTTTTTCAGTCCATGATGCCGTCGATCACCCGGTCAGTCTTTATGCCGCCACCAAAAAAGCCAACGAGCTGATGGCGCATAGCTACAGCCACCTCTACGGCCTGCCCACCACCGGCCTGCGCTACTTTACCGTCTATGGTCCGTGGGGACGCCCGGACATGTCGTCCTGGCTGTTTTCCGACGCTATCCTTGCCGGCAGGCCCATCCAGATTTTCAACCACGGCAAAATGCGCCGCGATTTCACCTACATCGACGATATCGCCGAAGGCACCATCCGCGTCATGGACGCCATCGCCCAGCCTGACCCCGCCTTCGATGCGAAACACCCCGACCCGAGCCGCAGCCGCGCGCCCTACCGGATTTACAACATCGGCAACCACCAGCCGGTCGAGCTGATGACCTTCATCGAAACCCTCGAAAACGCGCTGGGTAAAACCGCACGCAAAGAATTCCTGCCCATGCAGGCCGGCGACGTGCTGGAGACCTATGCGGACACCGACGACCTGCGCCGCGATATCGACTTCGCACCGCGTACCCCGCTGGCCGAGGGTCTCGCCCGCTGGGCGGATTGGTTCCGCGCCTACCGCGGGCGCTAGGGCAATCAGGATAGCGTCGGCACGCCAGCAATCGTAAGACTGTAAAAATACGGTCAGGCATTGCCCGCCCGGCAGCGGCACATCTCGCGGCGCAGCCGCGAGTTTAAGCTGACTGTTTTGTTCACTTTCGATTCTGCCAATCAACGCTGCCGCTACACGCCGCTTTGAATTTCGACCTGGCGCATCCGCTGCCAGCACTGGCTGACCCAAATGCTTGCCGCCCGGTAACAGTACTTGCCGCCGGCAATGGGGCTTGCCGGCCTTGACTGGCGCGTAGCGGACTTAAGAAGCGACGCTCTCCGGCGGTGGTTCGGCGCCGGCGGGGTGTTTATAGCGGTTGTAGCCCCACAGGTATTGCTGCGGGCATTGGCGGATCAGCGCTTCGATTTCGTGGTTGATCCGCTGGGCGCGTTCCACGATATCACCGCTGATCGGCTGCGTCGGCGCTTGCAGATGGAAATGGTAGCCCGCCCCACCCGGCAGGCGTTCCGCCCAGACCATGATCACTGCCGCGCCGCTCTCCGTCAGCCGTGCCGCCAGCGTCATCGTGTAAGCCGGCTTACCGAAATAGTCGAGCCAGCGCCCCTCGCCCTTCTTGGGCGCCTGGTCGGGCAGCAGCCCCACTGCCTCGCCCTTTTTCAACGCCTTGAGCAGCGTACGCACACCCGCCAGGTCGGCGGCGGCAATATGCAGCTGCGCGCGCTGGCGCCCGGTTTCGATCAATGTCTGCATCCAGGCGCGCTTGGGCGGACGATAGAGAACGGTGATCGGCGCTTGCGTCGACAGATATTGCGCGGTGATTTCAAAGCAGCCCAAATGCGGCGTCAGATAGACAATGCCCTTGCCAGCGCGCACGGCCGCTTCGACATGCGCCCAGCCGGAAATGCGGACAACGCGGGCAGCCACTTCCTCTAAGGGACGCAGCCAGATTTTAGGCAGTTCAATGAACTGCCGCCCGGCGTGGGCAATGGCGGCGTTGCGGATACGCCGCGCGCCCGCCTCGCCCAGCGCCAAAACCATGTTCTCGCGCATATGCCGCCGGTAGGTTGGCGAACCCATCCAAACCAGCCAGCCCAGCACCGCGCCAAGGAGGTGCAGCCAGGCCAGCGGCAGGCGGCTAAGAAAGCGGAAAAATGTAATCATGCGATGACTTATGGGTTGTCGATTCAGGGAAATTTGACGGAGGGAGCTTTCTTTCTATAATTATCGCATCCGCCGAGTTAATGAGGACAACTTGCAGGGCGGACACAAGTGAAGTGCAACGAGTCGTCATAAAGCATGTTTCGCGCTCGCTAGCCGCTTGTGAAATACTGCTAAAGCGTCGTCTGCTCACACCCCGGAGCCGGCCACGCAGCCTGACCGGGGTTTTTATTTGGAGCAGAAACAAGATGTCACGCGAATTCCTTTTCACTTCGGAATCGGTGTCCGAAGGCCATCCTGATAAAGTTGCCGACCAGATTTCGGATACCGTGCTCGACGCGGTGCTGGCCGAAGATCCCCACGGCCGGGTCGCCTGTGAAACGCTGGTGTCTACTGGCCTTGTCGTCATCTCCGGCGAAATCACCACCAAGGCGCACATCAACTACCGCGAGATCGCGCAAAACACCATACGCCGCATCGGCTACAACGATTCGGACATCGGCTTTGATTACAAGAGCTGCGCCATCCTGACGGCGATCAACCGCCAGTCGCCGGATATCGCACAGGGCGTCAACGAGGGCGAAGGCATCGACCTCGACCAGGGCGCGGGCGACCAGGGACTGATGTTCGGCTATGCCTGCAACGAAACGCCAGCGCTGATGCCGCTACCGATCTACTATGCGCACCGCATCATGCAGCGGCAGGCCGAAGTCCGGCGTGACGGGCGCCTGCCCTGGCTGCGCCCCGATGCCAAGAGCCAGCTCACCGTCCGCTACGTGGACGGCAAACCGGTCGATATCGACGCCATCGTCGTTTCCACCCAGCACAATCCGGACGTCTCGCATGCACAACTGTCCGAAGCGGTCATCGAGGAAATCATCAAACCGGTGCTGCCCAAGGAACTGCTCGGCGGCAACATCCGCTACCTGATCAACCCGACCGGGCGCTTCGTCGTCGGCGGCCCGCACGGCGACTGCGGCCTGACCGGGCGCAAGATTATCGTCGACACCTATGGCGGCACCGCGCGGCACGGCGGCGGCGCCTTCTCCGGCAAAGACCCGTCCAAGGTCGACCGGTCGGCCGCCTACGCCGCCCGGCATGTGGCCAAAAACATCGTCGCCACCGGCCTGGCTGACCGCTGCGAGGTTCAGATCGCCTACGCCATCGGCGTTGCCAAGCCGGTGTCGTTGATGGTCGACACCTTCGGCACGGGCAAGATTCCCGAGGAGAAAATTGTCAAGCTAGTCGAAAAACATTTCGACCTGCGTCCAAAAGGCATCATCCAGACGCTCAACCTGCTGCGCCCGATCTACACGAAGACCGCGGCCTACGGTCATTTTGGCCGCGACGAACCGGAATTCACCTGGGAAGCGCTCGACAAGGTTCAGGCACTGAAGGCGGATGCCGGGCGATAAGCCCCCTCCCAAGGCTCGCAACAGCCTAGCGAAGCGCCGGCTCCCCGCCGGCGTTTTTATTGCCCGGCGTTTTTTGTTGCCCGACGCTTTGACCGCCGCCACTGCCTGATGCCGCCGCGCCGGCGCACCGCGGATATGCTCTCCACCAAGCATCCCGACCAGGCCGCTGCAACACACCACGGCGCAGGCCAGGTAAATCAAGGGCTAGCGCGGCCCTGTAGCCCGCGTGGATTGGGCGTTTACGGGCAGTCCCCTTTAGACTCCCGGCCAGACGGACGACCGCGTGCAGCGCGAAAAGTCCGCAGCGAATACGGCAAGGCTGGACAAGTTCACGTTATGGGGTAAGCCGGTTATCGACTATAATCTGCCCTATCCGAGGAGCGCTGCAAAACTGCCGGCAGACCTTACAAATCCTGCGAAGCCCACAGTTTCAGGCTCGGAATCACCAACGGCGCTCACCTGACCAACCCGCGCCGGCGCGGGTACCGTGGAACGGGTGGCGGGTGACAAGGCAGCAGCCGCCAAACGATGGCGCCGACCCGCAACAGCCATTCTCCGCCGTTTTCCTCATTCTGCGCTCCGCGCCGGCCACTGTTCCAAGGAGAACTGCTGTGGCACGCTTTACCGACTACACCATCGCCGACCTGTCGCTGGCCGACTGGGGGCGCAAGGAAATCCGCATCGCCGAAACCGAAATGCCGGGGCTGATGGCCATCCGCGAAGAATACGCGGCCAGCCAGCCGCTGCGCGGCGCGCGCATCGCTGGCTCGCTGCACATGACGATCCAGACCGCCGTGCTGATCGAGACGCTGACTGCGCTGGGTGCGCAAGTCCGCTGGGCCTCGTGCAACATTTTCTCGACGCAGGATCACGCTGCCGCCGCCATTGCTGCGAGCGGCGTGCCCGTTTTCGCCGTCAAGGGCGAAACGCTCGCCGATTATTGGGAATACACGCACCGCATTTTTGAATGGCCGGACGGCACGCCCGCCAACATGATCCTCGATGATGGCGGCGACGCAACGCTGCTGCTGCATCTGGGCGCACGCGCGGAACAGGATATTTCCGTGCTCGCCCATCCCGAATCGGAAGAAGAAACCGTCCTCTTTGCCGCGATCAAGGCGCATCTGGCGACCGATCCGGCCTGGTATTCGACTCGCCTGGCGCACATCCGCGGCGTGACCGAGGAAACGACGACCGGCGTACACCGCCTCTACCAGATGCACGCGCGCGGCGATCTGAAGATTCCGGCCATCAACGTCAATGACTCGGTGACCAAATCGAAGTTCGACAACCTCTACGGCTGCCGCGAGTCGCTGGTTGACGGCATCAAGCGCGCAACCGATGTGATGGTCGCCGGCAAGATCGCCGTCGTCTGCGGTTATGGCGATGTCGGCAAAGGCTGCTCGCAGGCGCTGCGCGCGCTTTCGGCGCAGGTCTGGATCACGGAAATCGACCCGATCTGCGCGCTGCAGGCGGCGATGGAAGGCTACCGCGTCGTGACCATGGAACAGGCCGCGCCGCTCGCCGACATCTTTGTCACCACCACCGGCAACTACCACGTCATCACGCACCACCACATGGCGGCGATGAAGGATCAGGCCATCGTCTGCAATATCGGCCACTTCGACAACGAGATCGACGTTGCTTCGCTGGCCAACTATCAGTGGGAAGAAATCAAGCCGCAGGTCGACCACGTCATCTTTCCGCCGATGAACGGCAAGCCTGAGAAGCGCATCATCCTGCTGGCCAAGGGGCGGTTGGTCAATCTGGGCTGCGCCACCGGCCATCCCAGCTACGTCATGTCCTCGTCCTTCGCCAATCAGACGATCGCGCAGATCGAACTGTTTACGCGCACGCAGGATTATCCGGTCGGCGTCTATACGCTGCCCAAGCAGCTCGACGAAAAGGTCGCCCGTCTGCAACTGAAAAAATTCGACGCGCCGCTCACCGTCCTGACCGCACAACAGGCCGCCTACATCGGCGTGCCGGTCGAAGGCCCGTACAAGGCGGAACATTACCGCTACTAGGCAATCTCAGCGAAAGCAAGCCGATCAACCTAAACCATGGCGGTTTAACTTTGCCAAACAACAAGGCGAATCAACGCCGTATTTTGGCAAAGGAAGCCGCCATAACCGAAAGGAGTGTGTGCCATGCGTCTTATTCTGCTCTGGATACTCAACGCCGTTGCCCTGCTCGCCGTCGCCTACCTGATGCCATCGATCAGGATCGGATCGTTCAGCGCAGCCATGCTGGCCGCACTCCTTCTCGGCCTGGTCAATGCCATCATCCGCCCGCTGCTGGTCGTTCTCACCCTGCCCGTCACGCTGCTGACGCTCGGCCTGTTCATCTTCGTCATCAACGGGCTGATGTTCTGGCTGGCTGGCTCCATTTTCCAGGGCTTCACGGTCAACGGCTTCTGGCCGGCGGTTTTCGGCTCCATCATCTACAGCGTCGTCTCCTGGGTGCTGACCGGCGCCCTGCTCGGCAGCCGCTGATCTTTTCCCTGACTCCTCTGACTCTCCCGATCTACATCACGCCCATGCAACTTTCCATCGAATTTTTCCCTCCGCAAACCGGCGAGGGACTTGAAAAACTGCGCGCCGTGCGGAGCCAGCTGGCGGCGCTCCAGCCCGATTTCTTCTCCGTCACCTTCGGCGCTGGCGGCTCGACGCGCGAACGCACCTTCGCCGTCTGCCGGGACATTGCCGAAGCCGGCCAGCCCGTTGCCCCGCATCTTTCCTGCATCGGCTCGACGCGCGAAAACATCCGCGAAATCCTCGCCGATTACCAGGCGCGCGGCATCCGCCGCCTCGTCGCACTGCGCGGCGACCTGCCCTCCGGCATGGCCGAAGCCGGCGAATTCCGCTACGCCAGCGAACTCGTCGAATTCATCCGCGCCGAAACCGGCGACACCTTCCGCCTCGCCGTCGCCGCCTACCCGGAATGGCACCCACAGGCGCGCTCCCCGCGCGAGGACCTCGACGCCTTTGCCCGCAAAGCCAAAGCCGGCGCCAATCTGGCGATCACCCAATATTTCTATAACGCCGACGCCTATTTCCACTTCGTCGACGAAATTCGCGCGCGCGGCGTCGACATCCCCGTCATCCCCGGCATCATGCCGATCGTCAGCTTCTTCAAGCTGGCGCGCTTTTCCGACGCCTGCGGCGCCGAACTGCCGCGCTGGATGCGGCGGACCTTCGAAAGCCTCGGCGACGACACGGCGTCCATTCGCGCATTCGGCCTCGACCTCGTCACCCGCCTGTGCGAACGTCTGCTCGCCGGCGGCGCCCCCGGCCTGCACTTCTACTCGATGAACCAGGCGGAACTCACCCTGGAAATCTGCCGGCGGCTCGGGCGGGGATAACAACCCAAGTCAGACCAGGGCGCGCCCATCGCGTACAGCGGGCAACGGGAAACGGGTAGAATACCCTTTACAATCAATGGTCTGTAACCCTAGAGTACTGGGCATGTGCGGGCCGTTTGCCCTGAACGGCGCATGGTTGCTGGGTTGTAAGACAGGGCGTGGCGGACATCGATCCGCCCATTGTTGGTCGGAATCCGAAGATAGCCTGCCCGGAAGCCCGCGTATTTAGGGCGTTTGCGGGCAGGTGCCGCTGCAGCCCGCGTAAACACTGGGCTGGCGGGTAGGCATCGCTACATCGCCCTATTCATGCGGGTTTCAGGGCACCTACCCGGAGATCCTTTATCCACGCGGGTTTCAGAGGCGTGCCCCGAAAGCTTAATAGCAGCTGGACTTTGCATGTAAAAAACGGTTACCCCTCAGCCCTTCAGGCACTGCCTCTTTAAAAAGGGGCGCGAAGAGCAGACAAACATTTTGGCAGATGGAACCGCCATGTTCAGAGCGGGCACTGGATTAGGCAGATAGATTCCCGGCATAATCGCCCCATGCTCATTCTTCCTGTTAGCCGCGGCCTGGACTGGCGCATTCCGCCGCTGGTCACGCTGCTTCTAATTCTGGTCAACACACTGATTTATTTCGGCGCGCAGCACGATGAGAATACGCGCGCGTTACGCGCTTACTACTATTACGCAGAGTCAACGTTGCCGCAGATCGAACTGCCGCGCTACGTCAAACATCTCGAAGCGCGCGGGCACGTGCGCGAGGCCATAGACGCCGAACAGGCGCTTGCCCAAATGGACCAAAACGACAAATGGTTTCCGGTGCTCCAGAAAATGGAAACGGACAAGGCCTTCATGCAGCAGTTGCGCGCAGACAAAATCATCACCCCCAGCGAGGTCAAATACGCCGAATGGCGGGAAGCACGCAACGAATACGAGCGGCGGCAAAACAAGCGCCCCCCACTGACCGACCGCTTCGGCTTTAAAACCGCCGCGCCCACGTTGGCGTCGCTATTCGGGCACATGTTCCTGCACGGCGATTTCTCCCACCTGCTCGGCAACATGGCGATTCTGTTCATCATCGGCTGCCTGGTCGAAAAGACGCTGGGCTGGCGACGTTATCTCTGTTTCTACCTGTTGTCTGGCCTGGGTGCAGTGGCTTTTTTCTGGCTGTTCAGCAGTGCGAACATGAATACGGTCATCGGCGCATCGGGGGCGATTTCGGGCGTGATGGCGATGTTCGTGGCGCTGTACGGCTTTCAGAAAATCCGCTTTTTCTACTGGGCGCTCGTCTATTTTGGTTTCTTTACCGCGCCGGCGATCATCGTGCTGCCGTACTGGCTGATTGGGGAGCTGTATCAGCATTTTTTCGCCCGCGGCAGCGGGGTCGCCTACATGGCGCACTTTGGCGGGCTGGTGACGGGCGCAGCGCTGATTGCCGCGCTGCGTGTGTACGAAAAAATCCTTGGCCGGCCGCGCGCCGCCGCGCCGACAAATGAAGCGCCCATCGCCCCTTTGCCACCTTTGCTGCCTGGGCAACTGGCGAAAATTGATGCGCTGCTGGGCGAGCTGCGCATCGACGAAGCGCGTCAGGCGCTCGCTCGCCTTGCCCGCAAACACCCGCGCGACATCGCGGTACTGGAACGTTATTACCAGGTGGCGCGCTACACGCCGGCGAGCGAGGATTATCACCGCGCGGCGGCGCTGATTTTTACGCTGCCCGAAAACGCGCCCGACAGCGAACGCCTGGTGCGCGAGTGCTTTGTTGATTACCTCAAGCGGGCGCAGCCGACGGTGCGTTTGAGCGCCGACCTGCTGGTTTCGCTGATCCGCCATCTGGCGCGCGCGGGCTACACCGCCGACGCCGAGCGGCTGACGCAGGCGCTGGCGCGGCGCGCGCCGAAAGATGCGCGCCTGCCCGATTTGCTCCTGCGGGTGGCCGGAGCATACCAGAAAGCTGGCAATGCCGCCGGGCGCGATGCGCTGATCGCGCGCCTGCACGCGCAGCACCCGGATAGCGAAGCGGCGCGCACGGCGGCAATCATCAGTCACTGAAGCTGCGTTTCTTCACTGCCCGCCGCTATTTCGTCTGCTGTTGCGCCGGCGGCTTCGCCTGCATCTGCGCAATCACCGCGAGCAACTGGCGCGCCTCTATCCGCGTGGGGTGATCCGGGTAATGCGCCAGCAAGCCGTTTAATATCTGTTGCGCGAGTGCGTCCTGATGCAGGTTTTCGCTCAGAACCTGCGCGACAAAAAGGTAGACGGCGGGGATGTCGGCGTGACCCGGAAAGCGTTTGTCGAAGCCCTTGAGCAAAACCAGCGCCTCTTTAAAGCGCCGCCGTCCGCGCAGCGCCCTAGCCAGCGGCAAAAGCTGCGCCGGCTGCTCTGGCGCAAAGTCGGCGTCGCGCGCGCGCATTTCGTCCAACAGCTTCAGCGCCTCGTCGCCGCGCTTTTTGTCCAGCAGCAACGTGAGGTAGGTTCTGGCGTGTTCCCGCAGGCGATCATCGCGCCCCGCCAGCGCCAGCAGCTTGTGGTAACGCGCGTTGGCGCGCAGGTCGTCCGATGCGCTGAGCTGCGCGTCCTCGGCCAGATCCAGCGCTTCTTCAATCTGGCCGGCGCCGATGAGCTGGCCGATGGCATCCTCCGCAGACAGGGGCGCTTCGCCCCCGTCCGTGCGCGCGTTGTTTGGCGGCGTTAGCACGTCGATGCCCAGCGCCTGATGGTTCTGATACACCACGTAGCCCATCATGTGGAACATGATCAGCATGAAATACATGTCGACAAAATTGCGCACGGGCATAATCAGCCAGAGTGGCAGATGCGGCTTCAGCAGCGCCAGCAGCGTCGCATCACTGGCAAAAAGCAGAAAGAGAAAAGCGCACAGCGCCAGATACGGCAGGCCGATGGTCGTCATGACGCTGATGGCAGCGAGGGGGTTAACACCCGCCCAGAAGCTGCGCGTCATCGTCAGGTTGATTACGCTGGCCGGCAGCGAGAGCAGGATAAAAATCAGCACCGCGCCGTAGATCAGCCCGCCGGCGCGCGCAGCAAAGACCAGCAAAAAGATTAGCGCCACAAAAATGGCAAACTGCTTGTACGGCAGACTGTCGCGCCCCGAAGCGCTGGACACGTGGTACTTGTCGGGGTCGAGGCGGCCGATGGCCGTTTCATCGAGCACCTCGTAGGCATAGCGGATGAAAAACAGCCACGCGGCCAACTGCACGAGCAGCGGCGAAAACAGCGCGCCGACCAGCGTCGCCAGCGACAACAAGACCATATACATGAGCGGCTCGGCATGCAGCGGATAGCGGAAAAAATCCGGCAGACGCTGCCAGAAGGGCACAATATCCGGCGCATCGGCCTCCTGCATAGTGAATACCGTTTGCGCCTCGTCCGACCCGGCGCGCCGCCCGCTGCGGCGGTGAGTTTTGCGTTCGTCTGATTGCTGCGCCATGCTCCCTCCAGAATCTTGTCTGGCGATTATAGTCAGGCGCACCGCGCACGATAAGCCCCTGCCCGGAGAAGCTCTATCCACGCGGGTTTCGGAGAGGGTACCGGGGAACGCCCTATCCACGCGGGTTTCATCGGAGCACTCCGAAAGCTTAAATAGCGGCCCGACTTTGCCCAAAGACAAGGCGCAAGCCGCAGACAGTACATTGAGTACGGCAAAGCCAGGCCAACACAGCAACGCAGTATCTCGGCAAAGGAAGCCGCTATAAAAGGCAAGACAAGCTAACGCGGTATTCCAGCAAAGAAAGCCGTTATTTTCCGATTTATGTTTTTTGATGCTCTGAAGCCCTTTATTTACGTGGGCTTCCGGGAATTTTATGTTTTCTACCCTGTTTGCGGGCTTTCGCCCGGCCCAGTCGCTGCGCCTGCATTTCTTCGCTGGCGGCGCCGAACTGCCGCGCTGGATGCGACGGACTTTCGAGAGTCTCGGCGACGACACGGCGTCCATCCGCGCCTTCGGCCTCGACCTCGTCACCCGCCTGTGCGAACGCCTGCTCGCCGGCGGCGCCCCCGGCCTGCACTTCTACTCGATGAACCAGGCCGAACTCACCCTGGAAATCTGCCGGCGGCTCGGGCGGGGATAACAACCCAAGTCAGGCTAGGGCCACCCATCGCGGGCAACGGGCAACGGGCAACGGGAAAATTCTTTTTACAATCAATGCCCTGTAGCCCTAGTGTACTGGGCATTTGCGGGCCGTTTGCCCTGAAAGGCGCAGGCTGCTGCTAAGTCTGCAAGACAGGGCGCGGCGGACATCGATCCGCCCATCGTTGATCGCAATCCGAAAATGGCCTGCCCGGAAGCCCGTGTATTTAGGGCGTTTTCGGGCATATGCCGCTGCAGCCCGTGTATTTACGGCGTTTTCAGGCAGGCACCGCTGAAGCCCGCGTAAAAACTGGGCTGGCGGGCAGGCATCGCTACATCGCCCTATTCATGCGGGTTTCAGGGCAGCCTTCTCGGGAAGGCCGTAAATACGGGCTACAGGGAACCGCCTGCTGGAATGCCCGAAACAGGCGGGCTGCCGGCCGGCCGGTTTAACGCCGCCGACGCTTACCGTCGCCGGGAGCTGTCGCCAAGGATTGCGGTGCGCCAACGCCCGACATGACTACCGCTCTTAGACATACCCTTAAGGCCCGCGTATTTACGGCGTTTGCGGGCAGGTGCCGCTGCAGCCCGCGTAAAAACTGGGCTGGCGGGCAGGCATCGCTACGTTGCCCTATTTATGCGGGTTTCAGGGCAGCCTTCTCGGGAAGGCCGTAAATACGTGGGCTACAGGCCGGCCGGCTTAGCGTCGCCGGGAGCTGTCGCCAAGGATTGCGGCGCGCTAACGCCCGACATGACTACCGCTCTTAGACATACCCCTAAGGCCCGCGTATTTAGGGCGTTTTCGGGCATATGCCGCTGCAGCCCGCGTAAACACTGGGCTGGCGGGCAGGCATCGCTACGTTGCCCTATTCATGCGGGTTTCAGGGCATCCTGTTCTGGAATACCCGAAACACGCGGACTGCCGACCTGCCGGTTTAGCGCCGCCGACGCTTACCGTCGTCGGGAACTGTCGCCAAGGATTGCGGCGCGCTAACGCCCGACATGACCGCTGCTTTTTAAATATACAGCCAAGGCCCGCCGGTTTAGCGCCGCTTTGAGCCGCCGAGGATTGAGCCGAGGACGCCGCGGATGATTTCGCGGCCGACCTGCGAGCCGATGGCGCGCGCGGCGCTCTTGGCCAGGGATTCGGCGATGCCTTCGCGGTGGCCGCCGCGCGGCCCGGTTTTGCTGCCGAAGATGTCGCCTAGGCTGCCGAGCAGGCCGCCGCCGTCGCCCGCCTGCCCGGTCGTTTGTCCGCCCGCATTCTGCGCCGGCGTGGCGACTTGCTTTTGACCGTAGCTGCCCGATGCGGCGCCCGCCGTCGCTTGCCCGGCCTGCGGCGCTGCCTGGGCGGCGTTTTTGAGTTTTTCAAAGGCCGATTCGCGGTCTACCGTCTTTTCGTACACGCCATAGACCAGCGAGGCCTGGATGACCGCTTGCCGTTCCGCGGCCGTCAAGGGACCAATGCGCGAGGCCGGCGGCAGGATGAAGGCGCGCTCGACGATGTGCGGCCGCCCTTTTTCGTCCAAGAAGGAGATAAGCGCTTCGCCCACGCCCAGTTCGGTGATCACTGCGGCCGCGTCGAAGGCTGGGTTTGGCCGCAGCGTCTGCGCTGCCGTGGCGACGGCTTTCTGGTCGCGCGGGGTGAAGGCGCGCAGTGCGTGCTGTACGCGGTTGCCAAGCTGGCCGAGCACCTTGTCGGGGATGTCGAGCGGGTTTTGTGTCACGAAGTAGATGCCAACGCCTTTCGAGCGCACCAGGCGCACGACTTGTTCGATTTTCTCCAGCAGCGCGGGCGGCGCGTCGTTGAAGAGGAGGTGGGCTTCGTCGAAGAAGAAGACCATCCGCGGTTTTTCCGGGTCGCCGACTTCCGGCAGGCTTTCAAACAGTTCGGAAAGCAGCCAAAGCAGGAAGGTCGAGTACACCGCAGGCGAGGCCATCAGTTTGTCTGCGGCGAGGATGTTGATGACGCCTTTGCCGTTTTGTGCGCCGTCGGTCTGCATCAGATCGGCAATATCGAGCATCGGTTCGCCGAAGAAGCGCTCGCCGCCCTGCTGTTCCAGCGCCAGCAGGCCACGCTGGATGGCGCCGATGGAGGCGGCCGAGACGTTGCCGTATTCGGTGGTGTACTCTTTGGCGCAATCGCCGACGTGCTGCACCATCGCCCGCAAATCCTTGAGGTCGAGCAGGAGCAGCCCCTGGTCGTCGGCGATTTTGAAGACGAGTTGCAGAACCCCCGACTGGATGTCGTTGAGCTTGAGCAGGCGGGAGAAAAGAACCGGCCCCATGTCGGAAACCGTCGCCCGTACCGGGTGCCCCTGCTCGCCGGTGACGTCCCAGAAGGTGACGGGAAACCGTTCCGGCGTCCAGTCGTTGATGCCCAGGGATTGCAGGCGTTGCTTGAGCTTGTCGCTGTCTGCGCCCGGCGCGGCCAGGCCAGACAGGTCACCTTTGACGTCGGCCATGAACACCGGCACGCCGATGGAGGAAAAGCGCTCGGCCAAGACCTGCAAGGTCACGGTTTTGCCCGTGCCCGTCGCGCCGGTAATCAGGCCGTGGCGATTGGCCAACGCCGGCAGCAGGGCAAGATCGGTTTGCCCGTGGCGGGCGACAACAAGCGGTTCAGCCATAACAGACTCCAGTCGAAAATAATCAATCGGCAATGCCCGGAAATCCGCAAAAGCAGGCGGGCAATCAATGCAAATACGGGAATGATAAAATAGCTGCCCTGATTATCAAGCATTTATCAACCCTCAATCAACCAATGCATCGCGCCGGTAGGCAAGCCCCATCGCGCGCAACTGTACGTCGGAGAATACAGCATGGCCGGACATTCCAAATGGGCCAACATCCAGCACCGCAAGGGTCGCCAGGATGAAAAACGCGGCGCCGCCTTTTCCAAGGTCGCCAAAGAGATTACCGTCGCCGCCAAGATGGGCGGCGGCGACCCCGGATTTAACCCGCGCCTGCGGCTGGCCGTCGACAAGGCCAAGGCCTGCAACATGCCGAAGGACAAGATCGAAAACGCGATCAAAAAAGGCACAGGCGAGCTGGAAGGCGTCGAGTATGTGGAAATTCGCTACGAAGGTTACGGCATCGGCGGCGCGGCAATTATGGTCGACTGTCTGACGGATAACAGGACGCGCACCGTGGCCGATGTGCGTCACGCCTTTACCAAGCACGGCGGCAACATGGGCACGGACGGCTGTGTGGCCTTCCAGTTCAAGCATTGTGGCCAATTGCTGTTTGCGCCCGGCGTCGATGAATCGAAGCTGATGGACGCTGCGATCGAAGCCGGCGCGGATGATGTGATCACCAACGATGACGGCTCCATCGAAATCATCACGCTGCCGAACGATTACATAGCGGTCAAGGATGCACTGGAGGTAGCCGGGTTTACGGCGGAATTCGGCCAGGTCACGATGAAGGCGGAAAACGAAACTGAATTAAGCGGCGAAGATGCCGTCAAAATGCAAAAGCTGCTCGATGCGCTGGAAAGCCTGGACGACGTGCAGGAGGTCTACACCAGCGTGGTCATCGACGACTGAAAGCGAACTTGATTCTGCACGAGACTTTCTCCCTTCCCCTGTGCGTTGCGCGCTTCGCACATTCAACCTGACGGCGCTTCAACGCTGAATCACCCGCAATCGCCGTTATTTCTGGAGGTTATCTCATGGGTATCATCTGGACGATCATTCTCGGTTTCATCATCGGTCTTATCGCCAAGCTGCTGCACCCGGGCAAGGAAAACATGGGGTTCATCATGACCGTGCTGCTCGGCATCGGCGGTGCGTTTACCGCCGGCGTCGTCGGCCAGGCACTTGGCTGGTATCAGGCCGGCGAAGGCGCGGGGTTCATTGCCTCGGTCATTGCCGCAATCCTACTGCTGGTGATTTACGGCAAGATCCGCCAAAAATAAAATGGGATCGCTGGCGGCACTGGAATGATTCCTCCCGCAATATCAGTCGATCATTTCTTTTCCGTATTTTTCCGCAAGGCGCCCATTCCCCTGCAGTGCGCCCGTTCCCCCGTTGATAGGCGGCTTTTTCCTCATCCGCATTTCCCGACATGGATATCCTTCAATCCTTAGCGCTCGCTGGCGGCATGGCCTGGGCCAGCGGCATGCGCTTATATGCCGTAGTTTTTCTGGCGGGTTTGTTGGGGCGGCTTGGCTATCTGCAACTGCCCGCGACGCTCAGCGTGCTCGAAAATCCGTGGATCATCGGCCTTTCCGGCGTTTTGCTGTGCATCGAATTTCTCGCCGACAAGGTGCCTGCCGTCGATTCGTTCTGGGATGCTCTCCAGGGCTTTATCCGCATCCCGGCCGGGGCGCTGCTGGCCGCACTGGCCATGGGCGAACACGACCCAGCGCTGATGGTCGCCGCTGGGCTGCTCGGCGGCACGCTGACGGCCGGCACCTTTGCCGCCAAGGCCGGCGGCCGTGCGCTGATCAATACGTCACCCGAACCGTTTTCCAACGTCACGGCTTCGCTCGGCGAAGATGTCCTGACGGCCTCGGGATTATGGATCGCTGTGGCACACCCGATTCTTTTCCTGATTCTGCTCGGCCTTTTTATCCTTCTTCTGCTCTGGCTGCTGCCCAAAATCTGGCGGGGCATCCGCGCATTTTTCGCAATCTTTCGGAAGAAGCCGAGCACGACGGCGTAAGCGTGCGAACGGAGCAGGCGACACACCCACACACCACCCTGTCAAGGCAGACGGCACGGTGCCGGCAAACCCTGCACATAGCGGCATATAGCGGCATCGGGAACACGCTCGGCCGTTTGTTGCGGCAATCTTTTTGGACAGCCTCATTTCACCTGTTTCCACCATCGTTCCTGCGGCGGATTCTGTAGGTCGAAGACCTGGCCGATCTTGGGCGTAATCAGGGCATAAGGCGCATTTGCGCTGGCTTTTTCCAGGCGTTCGATCGGTTCCGTCCAGGGGTGGTAGGCCAGGTCGAACTTCGCCCAATGTATCGGCATCAATCGAGTAGCATCCAGGTCGCGCGCCGCCCGGACCGTTTCTTCCGGCATCTCATGAACCTGCGCCCAGTCCTGGTTGTAGGAACCATTTTCCAGCATTACCAGATCAAACGGTGCATAACGCCTGGCGATGTCGGCAAAATGGCGGCCGTACCCACCGTCCGCACCGAAGAACAGCGAGAGATCGGGCGATTTGATCACCCACGCTCCCCACAGGGTGGAAAAACGGTTGTCCAGCTTACGGCCGCTGAAATGGCGCGCCGGGGCGAGCGTGAAGCTTACATCGCCTAGCTTGGCACTTTCGTACCAGTCCAGTTCGGTGATTTTTGCGTCGGCCACGCCCCAGCGTTGCAGGTGCGCCTTGACGCCCAGCGGAACGTAAAAATGCGCGGCTTTGTCCTTGATTTCCTTGATGGCGTAATAGTCGAGATGATCGTAATGGTCATGAGAGAGCAGCACCGCATCAATGGCCGGCAGGTCCGCAATACGCGGCGTATGCACTGCGGCAAAGGGTTTGCCGCCGAAGAAGGGCACGGGGGAGGCGCGGTAGTACACCGGGTCGGTCAGGATGCGTTGACCCGCCGTCTGAAACAGTAGGGTGGAATGCCCGAACCAGACGAATTTTCCGTCCTGTAGCTGCGTGGCATCGAATGGTTCGGACGGCAATGGCTGTTGTGGGTTTTTATCGGCGGGTGCCGTCATTATCGACACCGCCCAATCGATCAACGAAGGTTTATGGTCGGCGGTCAGCAGCAGCGTCGGTTCCAGATTGTTGAACCGCTCTCCGTCAAACGCTGTGCTGGCGCGGATTTTTGCCATGCTCGCCGCATCGGGCGTGCCGCCGAACACGGGATGAAAACGGATAAAGGCATACACGGCACCGGCAAGGAGCATGCCGAATATCAGCAGGTATTTGAGTAATTTAAGCAATATCATTTTTATTGTCGGTAATGGCATCAATGTGAGGCCACAACGATCACGTTACAGACGCGGCCTTGAAAAGACGCAGGTTTGAATCCCCTCAATCATGCCCGCAAACGGCCTCGAGTGATTGGCATTCGCCAAACGCCAGCAGCCAAAACTATAGACCGAGGGAATCCCAGAGCGCATCGACGCGCCGCTTGACTGCCTCGTCCATGACCAGCGGACGCCCCCATTCGCGGGTTGTCTCCCCCGCCCATTTATGGGTGGCGTCGATGCCCATCTTGCTGCCGAGGCCCGCCACCGGCGATGCAAAATCAAGCGCGTCGATCGGCGTATTCTCGGTGATCAGGGTATCGCGCGCCGCATCGACGCGTGTCGTCATCGCCCAGATGACCTCTTTCCAGTCACGGATGTTTATGTCGTCATCGACGACGATAATGAACTTGGTGTACATGAACTGACGCAGAAAGCTCCAGATACCGAACATGATGCGGCGGGCGTGACCGGGATACTGTTTGCGGATGCTGACCACCGCCAGCCGGTACGAGCAGCCTTCCGGCGGCAGGTAGAAATCGGCGATTTCGGGATACTGTTTTTGCAGAATCGGGACGAACACTTCATTGAGCGCCACGGCCAGCATGGCCGGCTCATCGGGCGGCTTGCCCGTGTAGGTGCTGTGATAAATCGGATTTTTACGCATCGTGAGGCGCTCGACGGTAAAAACCGGAAACATCGATTGTTCGTTGTAGTAGCCGGTATGATCGCCGAAAGGGCCTTCCAGCGCCGTTTCGTCCGGCTGGATAACGCCCTCCAGCACGATCTCCGCCGCGGCGGGCACCTGTAGCCCCGCCTTGACCTGCAAGTCGCCAAGGCAATTGACCAGCTCGGTACGCGCACCACGCAGCAGGCCGGCAAACTGGTATTCGGACAAGGTGTCGGGAACCGGCGTCACCGCGCCAAGAATCGTTGCCGGGTCGCATCCCAGCGCAACGGCGACCGGGAAGGGCTGGCCAGGATGCGCCAGACAATGGTCACGAAAGTCGAGTGCGCCGCCGCGATGCGCCAGCCAGCGCATGATGAGCTTGTTGCGCCCGATCACCTGCTGCCGGTAAATGCCCAGGTTCTGGCGTGATTTCGAGGTCGGTAAGCCCTGCGGGCCGCGCGTCACCGTCAGCCCCCAGGTCACCAGCGGCGCCGCATCGCCCGGCCAGCAATGCTGGATCGGCAAGCACGAGAGATCAACCGCCTGGCCTTCCCGGATAATCTCCTGGCAAGGCGCCGATGTGCGAATCTTGGGCGCCATATGGAGCGCCTGCTTCAATATCGGCCATTTTTTCCAGGCATCCTTCAGCCCCGCAGGCGGCGCCGGCTCTTTGAGATAAGCCAGCAGCCGGCCGACTTCGCGTAAGGCGGCGGTGGATTGCGCGCCCATGCCAAGCGCCACGCGGCGCGGCGTGCCGAACAGGTTGCCGAGCACAGGAATGTCATGTCCTTTGGGTTTTTCAAACAGAATGGCCGGGCCGCCCGCACGCAATACCCTGTCACAAATTTCTGTCATTTCCAGATAGGGGTCGATTTCTGCACGGATACGTTTGAGTTCGCCCATGTCTTCCAGGCGCGTGATGAAATCGCGAAGGTCGTGATCATGCATGACAGGTCGGGTCCATAGAAAAGCGAATGAATTATAGGCCAGGCTACCTGATAAACCTTCGCTATCAAACACATTGCCACTTTCAATTGGATTTATGGCAGGTGAGAACGTATACTGCGCACATGCTTTCCGATCAAAGCAAACCGCCCGATAGCGTCACGCTGCCACGCCTGTGGCAATAGATAGATCGGACATTTCCCATCACTGTTCAGGAGACTGTAATGAAAGACACGAAAATCGACGTACGCAAGATCGACATCGGCATTTCCGAAGAACATCGCATCGCCATTGCCAAGGGGCTATCCAAACTGCTGGCCGACAGCTTCACGCTGTATCTGATGACGCATAATTTCCACTGGAATGTCACCGGACCGATGTTCAATACCCTGCATACCATGTTCATGGATCAATACACCGAACAATGGAATGCACTGGATGTCATTGCAGAACGCATCCGCGCGCTGGGCGTCATCGCGCCGGGCAGTTATGACGAGTACAAGAAGCTCAGCACGATTCCGGGCGCTGTCGGCACACCGAAGGCGATGGAAATGGTCGCCCTCCTCGTTGCCGCACAGGAAGCCACGGCTCGCACAGCCCGCGACCTGTTGCCACTGGTCACCGAAGCCAACGACCAGCCGACCACCGATCTGCTGACCCAACGCCTTGACGTTCACGAAAAAACAGCCTGGATGCTGCGCAGCCTGCTGGAAGAGTAAGCGCCCGCCGGATATTTCATCCACATGCAAAAGCCCGCGTCCAGCGGGCTTTTTTATTGGCAGGCAGAAAAGGTAAAAAATAAAAACGCGCACGCCCAAGATGCGCCATTCATCGGCCAGAAAGTGAGAAATCGACAATAATCCCGATGAAAATGCTCAGTCCCAGCCAGTTATTGTGCATAAAGGCCTGAAAACACTTAGCCGGCTCGCGCCCGCGAATCAGCGTAAAGTGGTAGGCGGCAATGGCCGCAGCCATGGCGAGGCCGGCATAGAACGCCTCGCCCATCCCGGCTTGAGCGCCCACCCAGCCGATCAGCCCGAGCGTCAGGGCGTAGCAAATCATGACGGCCGCCACGTCAAAAAGGCCGAAAGTAATTGCTGAGGTATGGATGCCAATCTTGAGGTCGTCAGGACGATCAACCATGGCGTATTCAGTATCGTAGGCTATCGCCCAGAACACATTGGCTAACAGAAGTTCCCAGGCGATTGGAGGCACTGCGCCATGTTGCGCAATAAAGGCCATCGGAATGCCAAAGCCAAACGCAATGCCAAGATACGCCTGCGGAATGGCCAGGAAGCGTTTGGTTAGCGGGTAGGTCGCGGCGAGAAACAGGGCGATCACCGACCAGCCGAGCAAGTGCCAGTTGCGTAACGCCAGCACTAGGCAAAAGGCGAGGAAAACCAGGACAAGACTGAGGATGCATGCCTCTTTGGTCGAAACTTCGCCGGTAGCCAGTGGACGATTTTTGGTACGCGCAACATACGGGTCAAAATCACGATCGGCCAAATCGTTCATTACACAGCCGGCCGAGCGCATCAGTACGGTGCCCAGCAGGAAAACCCACAGAACCCGCCCATCCGGCCAGCCATGCGCGGAAAGCCACAGCGCCCAGAGCGTCGGCCAAAGCAATAGCAAAATTCCAATGGGGCGATCCAGGCGCATCAGCCGCATATAGCGGAAGAAACGTTCACATAACCGGGAAAATTCAATGGACATGGTGTGATTCTCACTAAACCTTGAGCATTTCTTCACGGCCGCCCAACCAGCGCTGCAAATGGCGCTGCGCACGCGCAGGCGCTTCGTTTAGCAACTGCTCCGCCACCGTCCGCGCCATTTCAATGAGGTCGATATCCGCCTCAAGATCGGCGTAACGCAGCAGCGGCAGCCCGGATTGGCGACTGCCGACAAACTCGCCCGGCCCACGCAGACGCAGATCCTGTCGGGCAATTTCAAAACCGTCATTGTTTTCATAAATGACTTTTAGACGCGCCCGCGCTGTCGGCGACAACGGTTTTTGATACAGCAACACGCACACCGAGTCATGCGCCCCACGCCCGACCCGACCACGCAACTGGTGCAACTGAGACAGGCCGAAGCGTTCGGCATGTTCGATGACCATCAGGCTGGCATTGGGCACGTCGACACCAACCTCGATCACTGTCGTCGCCACCAGAATGTCGATATCACGGGCAGCAAAAGCGGCCATCATGGCAGTTTTTTCATCGCCTTTGAGGCGGCCGTGTACAAGGCCGACACGGCATTCGGGTAACGCCTGCGTCAACGTCATATACGTATCGAGCGCTGCTTGCAGGTCGATTTTCTCCGACTCTTCGATCAGAGGGCACACCCAATATACCTGCCGCCCTGCATCAATCACCGTGCGGACGCGTTCGATCACCTCATCGCGCCGTGCATCGGACACCAGCTTGGTGGTCACCGGGCGCCGCCCTGGCGGCATTTCGTCAAGCACGGAAACATCGAGATCGGCGTAGTAACTCATCGCCAGGGTACGCGGAATCGGTGTTGCCGACATCATGAGCTGATGTGGATTCGCGCCTTTCTTGCGTAGTTCGAGCCGCTGCGCTACACCAAAACGGTGCTGTTCATCAATGATCGCCAGGCCCAGCCGGGCAAAATCGACCCCCTCCTGAATCAGCGCGTGCGTCCCTACCAGCAGATGCGATGCGCCGGCTGCCTGAGCCTGCCGTGCCTGCTTGACTGATTTTTTGAGACGACCGGACAGCCATACGACCTCAATGCCGAGCGGCGTCAGCCATTCATTGAGTTTTAGATAATGCTGCTCGGCCAGAATTTCTGTCGGCGCCATAAAGGCCGCCTGATAGCCGGCTTCGATCGCTTGGCATGCAGCCAGCGCCGCCAGTACGGTCTTCCCACTCCCGACATCGCCTTGCAGAAGGCGTTGCATCGGGTGGGTTTGCGCCAGGTCATGACTGATTTCGGCCATGACGCGCTTTTGCGCACGGGTCAACGTAAAAGGCAAAGCCGCCAATAGCCGATCGGCAAGATGGCCCGGACTGACCAGAGCCGGCGCCCCAGTACTTCGCCGTGCCCGATAGGCACGCCGCAGAGAAATCTGCTGCGCTAGCAGTTCGTCGAACTTGATACGCCGCCAGGCCGGATGTGTGTGCCGTTGCAAAGCAGATGGCTCGGTTTCTGGCGGCGGTTGGTGCAGGAAACGTACCGCCTGGTCAAATGCCGGGAAATCATGGGCATCCCGCCAGGTGGGGTCAATCAGTTCGGACAGGTCGGTACTTTTCAGCGCCGACAAAATTTGTTTGCGCAATATCGCTTGTGACAAACCGGCAGTCGTCGGATACACCGGCGTCAGTGCATCGGGAAGTACCGTCTGGCTTGCCAGTCGATAGCGTGGATGCACCATTTCCGCGCCGAAAAACCCTAAACGAATTTCTCCGAACAATCGCAGCGGCGCTTTTTCGTCGCGCGCTTTCTCGAGTTGTTTAAGCTGGTTCCCATAAAAATTCAGGAAACGTATGTACAGTTCGCCACTGGCATCGGCAACACGCGCAACCAACTGACGGCGCGGGCGAAATTGCACGGAAACATCAAGCACGACGGCCTCGACCTGAACTGCCATGCCATTGGATGCCACCGCAATTTGCGTGATTACAGTTTCATCTTCATAACGCGCCGGCAAATGCAGGATGAGATCATCGCGCCGGATCAGTCCAAGCTTACGCAGCTTGGCCTTGATTGCCGGCGGTGCAATGATTTCATCAGCTGCCATCGTAATTTGAACGGGGTCGGTCGTCGGTCATGCGTCGCTGCGTAGATCACGCGCCAGCGCAGACACCAACGCTTTGCCGTTATTACGTGCGCATCGGGAGTACCATCACGGCATCCGCCTCGACCAGCGCCTTTCGTGGCAACGCGGCCACCCCCACGGCTGCCCGCGCCGGGAAAGGAACAGCAAAGTAACGGGACATCGTCTCGTTGACCTTGGCAAAATATTCCAGATCGGTCAAATAGACATTGACCTTGACGATATCGGACAACGATCCTCCCGCTGCCTCAGCAACGGCTTTCAAGTTCTCGAAGACACGGGCAATTTGCGCATCAATACCTTCAACCATTTCCATGCTTGCCGGATCCAAACCAATCTGGCCGGACAGATACACGGTATTACCGACTCTGACGGCTTGTGAATAGGCGCCAATAGCCGAAGGAGCGCAAGCGGTAGAAACTATTGTTTTTTCCATTGTCTCTTCCATTTCTGGTCACGAAAATTGCTATTGAAAAACATTCGTCAGGCATCGAAGAAACGAATCAAAGAAGGCACGCCATTTCAGCCGGGAATGCGAAAATTTTTAAAGATTTTACCGACAATATCGTCGGCCTGTGTCGTTTTCTATACGTATAAAAAAGCCCCGGAAAGATCTCTCCTGCCGGGGCTTTAAAAGCATTTAAAGATTAGTCGGCTTGTGATTCAGCGGTATCCTCACTAACAACTTCGGGTTGATCCAGCAAAGACACCAAAGCCATCGGCGCATTGTCGCCATCGCGAAAACCACACTTAAGAATACGCAGGTAGCCGCCATTACGTGCAGCATAGCGCGGTCCCAATTCATCGAACAGTTTGACCACAATCTCACGATCACGCAGACGATCAAAAGCCAGGCGTCGATTTGCCAGGCTCGGTTTTTTACCCAAAGTAATAATCGGCTCGGCAACACGACGTAGTTCTTTTGCCTTAGGTAAAGTTGTTCTGATTGTTTCATGACGAAGCAAAGAAACAGTCATGTTTCTCAGCATGGCCAAGCGATGCGAGCTGGTGCGATTAAGTTTACGAAGCCCCAAACGGTGACGCATATCGATTCCTTCCTTTTTGCCTGGGCGGTTATTTGTCAAGGCCCGCCGGCGGCCAATTTTCGAGTTTCATACCCAATGACAAATCACGGGCAGCTAGTACTTCTTTAATTTCATTAAGTGATTTACGACCCAGGTTCGGTGTTTTCAGAAGCTCATTTTCAGTACGCTGAATCAAGTCGCCAATATAGTAAATATTCTCGGCTTTTAGGCAATTTGCTGAACGAACTGTCAACTCAAGATCATCCACCGGGCGCAGTAGCAAAGGATCGATCTGAATAGATTTTTGATGCTCAACTGGCAACGCAGTACCTTCCAGATCAGCGAAAACAGACAATTGCTCCATCAATACGCGTGCTGCTATACGAACTGACTCCTCAGGCTCAAGTACGCCATTGGTTTCAATTTCCATAATCAGCTTATCAAGATCAGTACGTTGTTCAACACGTGCATTCTCTACTGAATAGCTAACACGACGTATAGGACTAAATGAGGCATCAAGAATCAGTTTGCCAATATTTCTACCACCATCACCAATACGACGAATATTTCCCGGCACATAACCACGGCCTTTTTCTACTTTCAGCTCAAGAGACAACTTTCCGCCTGGTGAGATATGTGCAATGACATGATCAGGGTTAATAATTTCAACATCATGGGAAAGAACAATATCACCAGCACGAACAACGCCTTCGCCTTCTTTTGTAAGCTGCAAAACAACTTCATCACGATGATGCAGCTTAAAAACGACTCCTTTGAGGTTTAAAAGAATATCAACCACATCTTCCTGGACACCATCAATAGTCGAGTATTCATGTAGTACACCATCAATCACAACCTCTGTTGCGGCATATCCAGGCATTGATGAAAGCAGAATACGGCGCAAAGCATTGCCCAGTGTATAACCATACCCCCGTTCAAAAGGCTCCATGACTACTTTAGCGTGCACTGGAGACAAACTCTGCACATCAATAATACGTGGTTTTAAAAGTCCACTATCTTGCATGTCCCATCCTTTAACTAACCGCCCAAATGGCCCGCAATCACTTCTGACAAAAATCTCAGATTGAAACTTTTTAGCAGTTCAAGCCACTGCGATTTCTCTCTAGATTCGGCGTTTTTTAGGAGGCCGACAACCATTGTGTGGAATTGGCGTCACGTCAGTAATCATAGAAATCTTCATCCCAAGCGCATTGAGCGCCCGAACAGAAGATTCGCGTCCTGGTCCAGGGCCTTTAATACGGACCTCCAGATTCTTGACGCCATATTCAACAGCTATTTTTCCAGCAGCCTCAGCAGCTACCTGTGCTGCAAATGGTGTACTTTTGCGCGAACCTTTAAATCCTGCCCCTCCAGAAGTTGCCCATGCCAAAGCATTGCCTTGACGGTCAGTAATCGTAATAATCGTATTATTAAACGATGCGTGAATATGAGCAACGCCTTCAGCGATGTTCTTTTTTACTTTTTTACGAACCTTCGTTGCAGTTTTAGCCATGATGTATCAAATCCCTATTCCTATTTTTTGCCGGCAATAGCTTTACGCGGACCTTTGCGCGTCCGTGCATTAGTGCGCGTCCGTTGGCCGCGAACAGGCAAACCTTTGCGATGCCGAAGACCACGGTAACATCCAAGATCCATTAGACGCTTGACACTCATCGTTACTTCACGCCGCAAATCGCCTTCAACGGTATATTTTGCAACTTGCTCACGCAAACGATCCATTTCTGCATCCGTCAAGTCCTTGACTTTGGTCGAGCGCACAATACCTATAGCATCACAAATTTGTCGTGCACGACTACGGCCAATACCATAAACTGCAGTCAATGCAATTTCAGCATGTTGGTGGTTGGGAATATTTACTCCTGCAATCCGGGCCATTGATTTACCCCAAAATAAACAAAACTAACAAATACATTCTTAATCATTCAAGCAGAATGATTACCCCTGACGCTGTTTGTGTCTCGGATCAGAACAAATCACTCGCACAACACCGTGTCGTCTAATAATTCTGCATTTACGGCAAATACGTTTAACAGAGGCCAATACTTTCATAATTTACTCCTATTCTTAGTGTTGAGACATACAGTGGATCTCGGCCCTGCATAATTAATTACCTACAAATTCTTTATTTAGCTCGAAAAACAATTCTAGCTCGAGTTAAATCATAAGGCGTCAACTGAACCGTAACTTTATCGCCAGGTAAAATCCGAATGTAATGCATGCGCATTTTCCCCGAAATAAATCCTAAAACAATATGACCATTTTCTAGCTTTACCTTAAATGTTGCATTCGGCAGGTTCTCAATTATTTCCCCCTGCATTTCAATCAGATCTTCTTTTGCCATGTGTTATCTGGCTGACAAGCCAGTCCCTTTAAAATTTGCTTTTTTAAGAAGACCCTCGTACTGCTGTGACATAAGATATGACTGAACTTGCGTCATAAAATCCATCGTAATCACAACAATAATTAGCAACGAAGTTCCGCCAAAATAAAATGGCACATTCCATTTAAGAATCAAAAACTCTGGCAACAAACACACAATCGTAATATAAGTTGCACCAAGCAAGGTCAAACGCATCAAAATCTTATCAATATATCTGGCTGTCTGTTCACCTGGGCGGATACCTGGTACAAACGCACCACTTTTTTTCAAATTGTCTGCAGTTTCTTTAGGATTAAACACCAATGCAGTATAGAAAAAACAAAAAAATATAATCGCCACCGCATATAAAATTACATAAACAGGCTGCCCTGGAGATAACCCAGCCGCCAAGTCTCTAAGCCAGCGCATCGAATCGCCAGAACCAAACCACCCAGCCAAAGTTGCAGGAAACAAAATAATAGATGAAGCAAAAATTGGCGGAATAACACCAGACATATTTAATTTAAGCGGTAAGTGAGATGCTTGACCACCATATAGTTTATTTCCAATTTGTCGCTTAGCATAATTCACTAAAATTTTTCGCTGACCGCGTTCAATAAATACAACAAAACCAGTCACAACAACAACTAAAACACAAATAAATAAAGCTGAAAGCGGATGCATGGCTCCATTCTTAACCAACTCAAGCATTCCAACAATTGCACTAGGCAATCCTGCTGCAATCCCACAAAAAATAATGATAGAAATTCCATTCCCTAAACCACGTTCTGTAATTTGTTCTCCTAACCACATCAAAAACATTGTACCTGTTAGCAAAGTTGTTACAGTAACAAAGCGAAACATCAGCCCCGGGTTAAGCACCAAATTAGGTTGTGATTCGACTGCAACTGCAATACCAATACCTTGAAACAAGGCCAATACAACCGTACCATAACGAGTATATTGAGTAATCTTACGCCGACCAGCCTCCCCTTCTTTTTTGAGCGCTTCAAGATGTGGGCTAGCATGCGTCATTAACTGCATAATAATTGAAGAAGAAATATACGGCATGATTCCGAGCGCAAAAATTGTAAAACGCCGTAAAGCGCCGCCCGAAAACATATTGAACATTCCCAAAATACCGCCTTGCTGATTACCAAACAATTCACTGAGCACCTGAGGATTAATTCCAGGCACAGGAATATGTGCGCCAATACGATATACAATCAAAGCGCCAAGTAAGAAGAAAAGACGGCGCTTAAGATCGCCGTATTTACTTGCTTTGTTGACTTGGGAAAAATTAGTAGCCAAGAGATATCACTATTAAAAAATAAAATTTATTCCACAATACAACCGCCAGCTGCTTCAATCGCGGCTCTTGCTCCTTTAGTCACACCAATACCTTTCAGTGTCACCTTGCGCATAATTTTTCCGGACAATATTACTTTAGCTGACAATGCATGCTGTGAAACCAGATTGGCTTGCATAAGCACCAACAAATCAATTTCATCAACAGGTAAAGCATCAATTTCTGACAAACGAATTTCAGCATTACGCCAGTTAGTCAAGGAAATAAAACCACGTTTCGGCAAACGACGCTGCAATGGCATCTGGCCACCTTCAAATCCTACCTTATGGAAACCGCCTGCACGCGATTTCTGACCTTTATGGCCACGCCCACCAGTTTTCCCCAAACCAGAACCCATACCCCGACCAAGACGCCGTTTGGCATGAGTTGCACCATTTGCAGGCTGAATAGTATTGAGTTTCATTTTACAACCTCACACTTTACGAGATAAGCGACTTTATGAACCATACCACGAATCGCCGGTGTATCTTGTAACTCAGCGCTACTATTTAGGCGACGCAATCCTAAACCACGCACGGTAGCACGATGCGATTGTTTTGTACCAATTAGACTCTTAACAAGAGTTACTTTAATTTTTTTTTCAGCCATTTTTATTCCATAATTTCTTCTATGGATTTGCCACGTTTTGCAGCAATCTCAGCAGGAGTATTCATCGTCATTAAACCATTAATCGTAGCGCGGACTATATTGTAAGGATTCGTCGAGCCATGCGCTTTAGCAACAACATTGGTCATTCCCAAAACATCAAACACCGCACGCATAGCGCCTCCTGCAATAATCCCTGTCCCTTCAGGAGCAGGTTGCATCATAACAACTGAAGCGCCATGACGACCAACAAGGGCATGATGTAAAGTCCCCCCCTTAAGACTGATCCGAACCATACGACGACGAGCCTCTTCCATTGCTTTTTGTACAGCCACGGGAACTTCACGTGACTTACCTTTACCCATGCCAACGCGCCCATCACCATCACCGACAACAGTCAGTGCCGCAAAACCAAGAATCCGCCCACCTTTCACAACTTTGGTCACTCGATTAATCGAAACCATTTTCTCACGCAGGCCATCATCCGGCTTATCGACCTGTTGCGTTTTTTTACTTTGTGGTTTTGCCATAAACCTTTACTCCGATCTTTTTGACTGGCTTAGAATTTAAGCCCAGCTTCACGCGCAGCCTCAGCTAGCGCTTTAATTCGCCCATGATATTGAAATCCTCCTCTATCAAAGGCCACATGCTCAACTCCTATTTTTTTTGCGCGCTCGGCAATCAATTTACCAACAACCGTTGCCGCTTTGGCATTTCCACCATTCGCAATATTTTTACGAACTTCTGAATCAAGAGTTGATGCTGAAGCTAAAACCTTAGAACCACAAGACGAAAAAATTTGAGCATAAATATGAAGATTTGTTCTATGTACCGACAAACGCAACACCCTTAGCTCTGCAATTTTAAGCCGAGTTTGGCGAGCTCTACGCAAGCGCGCTTGATTTTTTTTAACCATTTAACGCACCTTTACTTCTTCTTAGTTTCTTTAAGAATAATAACTTCGTCAGAATAGCGCACACCTTTACCTTTATATGGCTCAGGCTTTCGATATGCCCGAACATCTGCTGCCACCTGACCAACCAACTGCTTGTCAACTCCCTTAATAAGGATTTCAGTTTGCGAAGGCGTTTCACATTTGATACCAACAGGCATCTTATATACCACAGGATGAGAAAACCCTAACATCAAATTTAACGTATCACCCTGCACCTGAGCACGATACCCGGTACCATGCAAAACCAATTTACGCTCAAATCCTTGACTAACACCTGCCACCATATTAGCGAGAATTGCCCGTATCGTTCCAGACAAAGTATTAGCACTCACAGACTCATCACTAGGGCTACACAACAACGATGTGCCTTCTTTCTCAATTTTAACCGCAGGGTTAGCATCCATTTCAATAAAACCCAACGGCCCCTTAACAGAAATTTTTTCCCGTCCCAAAGTAACCTCTACTCCCGACGGTAAAATTATTGGATTTTTAGCAACGCGGGACATAATTTCCCCTCAGCTTATGCAACAACACACAACACTTCGCCACCAACATTAGCAGCGCGGGCTTTGCGATCAGTCATTACTCCTTTAGGCGTTGACACAATTGCAACCCCCAAACCATTCATCACACGAGGAATATTGTTAACTCCTCTATAAATTCGCAAGCCAGGCCTTGAAACACGGTCAATACGCTCAATCACTGGATGACCTGCATAATATTTCAAGCCAATTTCAAGAATTGATTTTTTATCTTGCTCACGAACTGAATAGCCATCTATATATCCTTCTTCCTCTAATACTTTAACAATGGCTAATTTGAGTTTCGAAGACGGCATAACAACCGACGCCTTATTTGCCATCTGGGCATTGCGGATACGTGTCAGCATATCACTGATCGGATCGCTCATACTCATAACCTTTCTCCCACCTACCAGCTGGCCTTAGTTACACCCGGGACTTCACCGCGCATCACCAAATCGCGCAATTTACCGCGCCCCAAACCAAACTTACGAAAAACGCCACGCGGACGACCCGTTAACTGACAACGATTACGCAAACGAACTGGACTGGAGTTACGGGGTAAATTCTGTAATTTTAAGCGCGCATTATCACGCTCTTCTTCACTACGACTGTTATCATGAATCACCGCATCCAAGGCCGCTCGCTTAATCTTAAATTTTTCAACCATTTTACGGCGCTTAGCTTCTCGATTGATTAATGCAAGTTTCGCCATCTTTTCCTCAATTTCTAAACGGAAATTTAAACGCAGCCAATAAAGCTTTTGCTTCTTCATCAGTCTTCGCAGTCGTTGTCACACTAATATTCATTCCACGCAACGCATCGATTTTATCGTACTCAATTTCAGGAAAAATAATTTGCTCCCTAATGCCCATATTATAATTACCACGTCCGTCAAAACTTTTACCCGAAATACCACGAAAATCACGCACTCTGGGCAAAGCAATTGTTACTAAGCGATCAATAAATTCGTACATACGTAAACTACGCAGCGTCACCATACAACCAATAGGATAACCATCACGAATTTTAAAACCAGCAATTGATTTACGCGCTTTAGTAATAACTGGCTTTTGCCCTGAAATTTTAGCCATATCATTTACAGCAAATTCAAGAATTTTTTTATCCGCCACAGCCTCGCCAACACCCATATTTAAGGTTATTTTGGTAATGCGAGGTACTTCCATGACCGATTTATAACCAAATTTTTCTATTAAATCTTTCACTATATGACTTTTATAGTGATCTAGTAAACGCGCCATAATCCTTATGCCCCCACAACTTCACCACCGGATTTAAAAATACGCACTTTCTTTTTGCCATCATCAATCCATTTAAATCCAACCCGATCTGCTTTTTTAGTCAAAGGATTATAAATAGCAATATTTGAAACATGTATTGGCATATCTTTTTCTAAAAGACCGCCAACAACTCCTTTAACCGGATTTGGCTTGGTATGCTTTTTAACACGATTAACCCCTTCCACCACAACATATCCAACCTTGACATAACGAAGCACTGTACCTCGCTTCCCCTTGTCTTTACCGGCAATAACTACCACCTCATCGCCTTTATGAATTTTTTCCATGGCCGTTCCTTATAAAACTTCCGGCGCCAGCGATACGATCTTCATAAATCGTTCACTCCTCAACTCACGTGTCACAGGCCCAAAAATACGCGTACCAATCGGTTCTAGTTTATTATTGAGAAGCACAGCCGCATTACCATCAAACTTAACCAGCGAACCATCTTGACGACGAACGCCTTTAGCTGTGCGCACAACAACCGCACTATAAACATCACCTTTTTTGACACGACCACGTGGAGCAGCATCCTTAACACTGACCTTGATAACATCTCCAACGCCAGCATACCGGCGCTTAGAACCGCCAAGCACTTTAATGCACATTACTGAACGCGCACCAGTGTTATCCGCGACGTCTAAAATCGTTTGCATTTGAATCATTATTTAATTCTCCAACTTGTTCCGCATATTTTTCAGTAAGTTGCGGCCAGTCTTGGATCCCGTGTTAAGAGAAGGCCTACCCCTTCTCAAAGGGAAAGTCTGAAAAGTAGATTTTATCTCTAATAATAAAAAATAGCAAGGCTTAAATCATAACAGCCTTCTCTACTAATCTGACTACAGACCAAGCTTTAGTTTTCGACAAGGGGCGACTCTCTTGAATTTCAACAAGATCGCCGATTTTTGCCATGTTGGCATCATTGTGCGCATGATACTTACTAGAGCGAACAATAATTTTGTCATACATTGGATGTTTGACACGACGTTCAACCAGTACAGTTACTGTTTTTTCCATCTTATCACTTACTACGCGCCCAATCAGCATGCGCTTAATCATTTTTTTTTCACTCATGATTTATTCCGCCTTTTCATGGATAAGAGTGCGAACACGCGCAATATCACGACGCACCTTAGCGATCTGACTGTGATTATTTAGCTGCTGAGTCGCTGATTGCATACGCAGGTTAAATTGCATTTTGAGCAAATCAAGTAACTCTTTGTGCAACTCATCAATATTTTTTACCCTGAGTTCGCTAGCTTTCATATTTACCCTACCATGCGTGTGACGAAAGTTGTCGAAATAGGCAATTTGGCTGCCGCTAACGCAAATGCCTCGCGCGCCAAAGCCTCGTCGACACCATCCATTTCATAAAGAACCTTACCGGGCTGGATTTCGGCAACATAATACTCAGGATTACCTTTACCGTTACCCATACGCACCTCTGCAGGTTTTTTTGAAATCGGCTTGTCTGGGAAAATACGAATCCAGATACGACCACCACGCTTAATATGGCGCGTCATAGCACGACGCGCTGCCTCGATTTGGCGCGCCGTAAGACGACCACGTTCAGTAGCCTTAAGACCAAAATCTCCGAAACTGACTTTGACGCCACGCGTCGCTAAACCAGTATTACGTCCCTTCTGCTCCTTGCGATATTTTCTTCTAGTTGGCTGCAGCATCTTCAGTTCCCGCCTTTCTTACGCGCCTTGCCGGCAGTTTTGTCTCATCGTATGGTGAAACATCCTCTTTCTTTGCACCAGATTTCATTTTTATAGTTTGTGTCCGCGGTTTTGCATCGCCATCGCCTGGCAACTTCACGGCACGACGTGCTTTCCGCGCAGATTCTTCAGCTACTTCAGGCACCAACACTGGACGTTCATTTCGATCAAGTGTCTCACCTTTATAAACCCAAACCTTAACACCAATAATTCCGTATGTTGTCAGCGCTTCCGAAGTCGCATAATCAATATCTGCACGTAAAGTATGAAGAGGTACTCGGCCTTCGCGATACCACTCGCAGCGAGCAATTTCCGCACCATTAAGACGCCCAGAACTCATAATCTTTATGCCCTGAGCACCAAGACGCATGGCATTTTGCATTGCGCGCTTCATAGCTCGACGAAACATAATCCGCTTCTCGAGCTGCTGTGTAATTGAATCAGCAATCAATTGGGCACTAAGCTCTGGTTTACGTATTTCCTCAATACTAATATGTACTGGTACGCCCATAATTTTTTGCAAAGCCGAACGAAGATTTTCAATCTCTTCGCCTTTTTTACCAATCACAACACCTGGACGCGCAGAGAAAATCGTCACACGAGCATTTTTTGCCGGACGTTCGATTAGAACTCGGCCAACAGAAGCGTGTTTTAGTTTTTCTTTAAGAAAATCACGAACCTGTACGTCCTGATTTAGCATGCTGGCAAACTCTTTACTATTTGCATACCAACGCGAAGACCAGTCATGCGTTGCCGCCAAGCGAAAACCAGTCGGGTGTATTTTTTGTCCCATTATTCTTCCTTTAGCTCCCAACGGTCAGGAAAATATGACAGGTCGGTTTACTGATCCGATTACCACGCCCCTTAGCACGAGCGGTAAAACGCTTAAGAACCATACCTTTTTCAACATAAATTGATTTAATCTTCAGTTCATCAATATCAGCGCCATCATTATGTTCAGCATTAGCAATCGCCGACTCTAAAACCTTTTTGATAATACCAGCACTTTTTTTCGAACTAAAAGTAAGAATATCCAGCGCCTTACTTACCGACAAACCACGAATCTGGTCAGCCACCAAACGTCCTTTTTGGTCGGACAAGCGGACGCCACGCAAAATAGCACGAGTTTCCATATATATCCCCTACTTCTTCGCCTTTTTTCCGGCAGTATGACCCTTAAAAGTACGGGTCAAAGAAAACTCACCAAGTTTATGGCCCACCATATTTTCCGTAACATAAACCGGAATATGTTGCTTGCCGTTATGGACAGCAATAGTCAGGCCTACGAAATCCGGCAAAATCGTTGACCGGCGTGACCACGTTTTAATCGGCCGCTTATCGCTGGTCGTACGCACAACGTCGACCTTTTTGATCAAATGAGCATCGACAAACGGGCCTTTTTTAACAGAACGTCCCATAATATTTTTACCTCTTAACGTTTGTGACGACGCTGCACGATCATCGAATTCGTACGCTTATTACTACGCGTACGATAACCCTTAGTTTTAACGCCCCATGGACTTACCGGATCCCTACCAGCGGAAGTCCTTCCTTCACCACCACCATGCGGGTGATCAATTGGATTCATCACCACACCACGAACAGTCGGGCGAATACCACGCCACCGATTGGCGCCAGCCTTACCAACTGAGCGCAGGCTATGCTCTTCGTTACCAACTTCACCCACCGTCGCTCGACATTCGACATGTACACGGCGCACTTCTCCTGATCGCAAACGAAGTTGAGCATACACACCTTCGCGCGCCAACAACTGCACAGACGCTCCCGCAGAACGTGCCAGCTGGGCACCTTTGCCAGGAATCATTTCCACGCAATGAATCGTTGTACCAACAGGAATATTACGAATAGGCAATGCATTGCCAGGCCTGATTGGAGCATCAACACCACTCAGAATCTGCTGACCAACAACCAACCCCTTAGCGGCAATCACATACCGCCGCTCCCCGTCCGCATAAAGTAGCAAAGCAATATTTGCTGTACGATTTGGGTCGTACTCTAAACGTTCAACCTTAGCAGGAATGCCATCTTTATTTCGTTTAAAATCAATAATCCGGTAATGTTGCTTATGCCCACCACCTTGGTGACGCGTCGTAATATGCCCATTATTATTACGTCCCGCTTTCTTTGACTGCGATTTAAGCAAAGGCGCGTACGCTTTCCCCTTATGTAAACCTGGCGTAACAACCCTGACGACAGCGCGACGCCCTGGCGATGTCGGTTTAAGCTTGACGAGCGCCATTATGCAGCCCCCCCATCAACAAAATTGATCTCTTGACCAGGCATCAGATTAACATAGGCTTTTTTCCAACTTTTACGTACACCTGTGCCACGACCAAAACGCTTTTGCTTACCTTTTACATTGGCAATCTGCACTGATTTAACAACTACTTTAAATAGTAACTCAACCGCCGCCTTAACTTCAGGCTTACTTGCATCAGCAATAACGCGGAAAATTATCTGTCCATTCTTATCAGCAATATAAGTCGCCTTCTCAGAGATCTGGGGCGCTAGCAATACTTGCATCAAACGCTGTTGATTCATCCCCACATCTCCTCAAACTTGGCCACTGCTTTTTTGGTCACCAGCACTTTTGGAAAACGAATTAACGACACAGGATCTGCCTCATTGACACCCAGCACCAACACATTCGGCAAATTACGCGACGCCAAGTAAATGTTCTCATCAAGACTATCAGTTACGACCAACACCGGGCCATAACCCATATTTTTGATCTTTTGTGCAAAAACCTTAGTTTTTGGCACATCAATAACAAAAGAATCGACCACAGACAAACGATCCTCACGTACCAGCTGAGAAAGAATTGACGCCATTCCAGCACGATACATTTTTTTATTTAATTTCTGGCTAAAATTTTCGTCTGGGGAATTTGGAAAGATTCGCCCACCACCACGCCACAAAGGAGAAGAAGACATACCGGCGCGCGCACGGCCAGTACCTTTTTGACGAAAAGGTTTGGTCGTGGTGTGCCTAACCTGACCACGATCCTTTTGTGCTCGATTGCCACTGCGTGCATTGGCTTGATAAGCCACAACCACTTGGTGCACTAGCGCTTCGTTATATTCACGAGCAAACAGGTCATCGGAAGCCTGCATACGACCAGACTCCTGACCCAGATCATCAATTAACCTGAGCTCCATTTATGCCCCCGCTTTAACCGCAGGGCGCACGATCAGACTCGAGCCTTTTGAGCCGGGAACAGCACCCTTAACCAACAACAATTGGCGATCAACATCAACGCGAATCACTTCAAGATTTTGTTGCGTTCGCTTAGCATCACCCAGATGACCAGACATTTTTTTACCCGGAAAAACGCGCCCAGGATCTTGATTCATACCAATAGATCCAGGAGCATTATGCGATACCGAGTTACCATGAGAGGCGCGCTGAGAACCAAAATTATGGCGCTTGATACCACCTTGAAAACCTTTACCGATTGAACGGCCCGTCACATCAATTTTCTGTCCAACACTAAAAATATCGACACCGACTTGGTCACCTGGCTTAAAGCGGTCAAGATCATCAGCACCAACAACAAACTCCTTGAGCACACTACCCGCCTCAACTCCAGCCTTAGCAAAATGCGCTGCCAACGGTTTGCCTACTCGAGAAGGACGGCGCTTACCATGCACTACTTGAATCGCGGCATAACCATCATTTTCAGGTGTTTTAACTTGGGCAATACGATTATTCGACACATCAAGCACTGTCACCGGAATGGACAAGCCATCATCGGTAAAAATACGCGTCATGCCGACCTTGCGCCCAACAAGGCCTAAACTCATGATTATTCTCCTCTTTCCGGCTGCGATTGGCCGGCAAGTACTACAAACACAAGGGAATTACCCCAACCAAAGGGGTGAAATTATAACTAAAAATTCCACTCACTGCAATCTGATTTCAACATCCACCCCTGCAGGGAGATCAAGTTTCATCAATGCATCAACTGTTTTATCTGTCGGATCAATAATATCCATCAAACGCATGTGTGTACGAATTTCGAACTGATCACGCGAAGTTTTATTAACATGCGGCGAACGCAGAATATCAAAACGCTGGATCCTTGTCGGCAAGGGTACAGGCCCTCGAACAACAGCCCCTGTACGCTTAGCAGTTTCAACAATTTCTTGTGCCGACTGATCAATCAGTCGATAGTCAAAAGCCTTCAAACGCAGGCGAATTTTCTGATTTTGCATATTTTTCCCAAAGAACGAAGGGGCGGTAGCACCAGCGACCGCCCCGATGACTGTTATTCGATAATCTTGGTCACTACGCCGGCGCCAACGGTACGGCCGCCTTCGCGGATAGCAAAGCGCAAGCCTTCTTCCATGGCGATCGGCACGATCAGTTTCACCGTCATGGCAACGTTGTCGCCCGGCATCACCATTTCAGTACCCTCCGGCAGAGTGATGGCACCCGTAACATCTGTAGTCCGGAAGTAGAACTGCGGACGGTAGTTGTTGAAGAAGGGGGTGTGACGGCCACCTTCTTCCTTGGAGAGGACATAGACTTCGCCCGTGAAGTGCGTATGCGGGGTGATGGTGCCCGGCTTGGCAAGCACTTGTCCGCGTTCAACTTCTTCTCGCTTGGTGCCACGCAGAAGAACGCCAACGTTGTCGCCCGCCTGGCCTTGATCGAGCAGTTTGCGGAACATTTCAACACCGGTACAGGTGGTTTTCTGGGTGGGTTTGATGCCGACAATTTCGATTTCTTCGCCAACTTTGATGATGCCGCGTTCGACACGCCCGGTCACGACGGTGCCTCGTCCGGAAATGGAGAATACGTCTTCGATCGGGAGCAGGAAGGGTTTGTCGATGGTGCGTTCAGGCGCGGGAATGTAGCTGTCGAGTGCCGCAGCCAAGGCTAAAATGGCGCCTTCCCCGAGATCGCTGGTGTCGCCTTCTATGGCTTTCAGCGCGCTGCCTTTGATGATGGGGATGTCGTCGCCCGGGAATTCGTATTTGGAGAGTAGTTCGCGTACTTCCATTTCAACGAGTTCAAGAAGTTCGGCGTCATCGACCATGTCGCATTTGTTGAGAAAAACGATGATGCAGGGAACGCCGACTTGGCGAGCAAGCAGGATGTGTTCCCGCGTTTGCGGCATAGGGCCGTCCGCCGCAGAAACTACGAGGATGGCGCCGTCCATCTGGGCCGCGCCGGTGATCATGTTTTTGATGTAGTCGGCGTGCCCCGGGCAGTCAACGTGGGCGTAGTGACGATTTTCGGTTTCGTATTCAACGTGTGAAGTGTTGATGGTGATCCCGCGCGCCTTTTCTTCCGGCGCGTTGTCAATCTGATCGTAGCCCTTGGCCTCTCCTCCAAATTTCTTCGACAGAATCGTCGTGATCGCCGCCGTCAATGTCGTCTTACCATGATCCACGTGACCAATCGTCCCAACATTCACGTGCGGCTTCGTCCGCTCAAATTTCGCCTTTGCCATTTTTTATATCCTCAATAATCAAAGTTACTATTACTTCTTGTTGATCACAGCCTCGGCGACATTTTTTGGCGCCTCAACATAATGTTTGAATTCCATAGAGTATGTTGCCCGCCCTTGTGAAAGCGAGCGCACCGTCGTTGCATAACCAAACATCTCAGCCAAGGGGACTTCCGCTTTGATTGCCTTAATACCGCCAGGCAGGTCTTCCATTCCTTGCACGATACCACGCCGCCCAGAAAGGTCGCCCATAATATTACCCATATACTCTTCAGGCGTTTCCACTTCGACCGACATCATTGGCTCAAGCAAAGCTGGCTGAGCCTTTTTCATCCCCTCCTTAAAGGCCGCAGAAGCCGCCATACGGAAAGCATTTTCGTTTGAGTCAACATCATGATATGAGCCATCAAACAAGGTAAATTTAATATCAACAACAGGGAAACCTGCCAGCACACCGCTCTTAATCGCATCCTGCAAGCCTTTATCGACGGCAGGAATATATTCACGCGGGACTGTACCACCTTTGATGGCATCGACAAATTCGTAGCCTTTACCCGCTTCGTTCGGTTCCAGTTTGATCCAAACGTGACCATACTGCCCGCGACCACCAGACTGCTTGACGAACTTACCCTCTTGTTCAACTGCTTTCTTGATGCACTCACGATAAGCGACTTGTGGTGCCCCTACGTTCGCATCTACACCAAACTCACGCTTCATGCGATCAACGATAATCTCAAGATGCAATTCGCCCATGCCAGAAATAATAGTCTGCCCCGACTCTTCGTCACTACGCACACGAAACGACGGGTCCTCTTGCGCCAAACGACCTAACGCAACTCCCATTTTTTCTTGATCAACTTTGGTCTTTGGCTCAACAGCAATATGAATTACTGGCTCAGGGAATTCCATGCGTTCGAGCGTAACTGGCGCACTCGGTTCAGAAAGCGTGTCGCCCGTCGTGACTTCTTTCAAGCCAACACAGGCAGCAATGTCACCGGCCAAAACTTCCTTAACCTCTTCACGATTATTGGCATGCATCTGAAGTAAACGCCCGATACGTTCCTTGCGCCCCTTTACCGGATTAAGAATCGTATCTCCCGACTTGAGCACCCCCGAGTAAACACGGATAAACGTCAACTGCCCTACATATGGGTCAGTCATCAACTTGAAAGCCAGCGCAGAAAATTGCGCATTATCATCCGCATTGCGCGATACTAGCTGCCCATTCTCATCTTCACCTACCACGGGCGGAATATCGACCGGAGAAGGCAACAACTCAATAACCGCATCAAGCATCCGCTGCACACCTTTGTTCTTGAATGCTGTACCACATAGCATCGGCTGAATTTCGCAATTGATGGTGCGCGCACGAAGCCCTTGCAGGATTTCCGCTTCAGTCAAGTCGCCACTCTCGAGGTATTTATCCATCAAATCCTCAGAGGCCTCTGCCGCCGACTCAACCATCTTGCTGCGCCATTCTTCCGCCAAGCCTTGCAAATCGGCAGGAATATCACGGTGTTCGAACTTCATCCCCTGGGATGACTCATCCCAGATGATCGCTTTCATCTTAATTAGATCGACAACACCAGCAAAAGAATCTTCTTTACCAATTGGAATAACGATAGGCACAGGGGTTGCCTTCAGACGTGAAATCATCTGCTCGACAACCTTAAAAAAGTCAGCCCCTTGTCGATCCATCTTATTGACAAAGGCCAAACGGGGCACTTTGTATTTATTAGCCTGTCGCCATACAGTTTCTGACTGTGGCTGCACACCCCCCACCGCACAGTACACCATGCAAGCGCCATCAAGCACACGCATCGAGCGCTCAACCTCAATCGTAAAGTCAACGTGCCCCGGCGTATCAATGATATTGAACCGATGTTCAGGGTATTGCATGTCCATACCCTTCCAGAAACAGGTCGTCGCGGCAGAGGTAATGGTAATACCTCGCTCCTGTTCCTGCTCCATCCAATCCATGGTTGCCGCGCCATCATGCACTTCGCCAAGTTTATGGTTTACGCCGGTGTAATAAAGAATTCGCTCGGTTGTCGTTGTTTTTCCGGCGTCAATATGCGCGCTGATACCAATATTACGATAGCGCTCAATAGGGGTTTTACGTGCCACGTTTAAGCCTTCATTGATAAAGAACATTTACTGGCAGCCATATACCACCAGCTATTAGCTATAAAAATATTAAAAACGGAAGTGTGCAAACGCCTTGTTAGCATCCGCCATTCGATGCACTTCATCGCGCTTTTTCACCGCGCCACCGCGATTTTCTGCAGCCTCCAGCATTTCTGCCGCCAAGCGCTGATCCATGGATTTTTCGGAACGCTTACGGGCAAACTCACGCAACCAGCGCATAGCTAGCGCCATACGGCGACTTGGACGCACCTCCACCGGAACCTGGTAGTTAGCACCACCAACGCGACGGCTCTTGACCTCAACCAGCGGCTTGACGTTATTCATTGCCAAACCAAATACTTCAATGGGATCTTTACCGGCTTTAGAAGCAATAATATCGAATGCGCCATAAACGATACGCTCGGCAACCGACTTCTTGCCACTTAGCATAATGGTATTGATGAACTTGGAAACTTCGACATTACCGAATTTAGGATCCGGCAAAATATCGCGCTTAGGAACTTCACGACGACGAGGCATATTGACCTTTCACTATAAATTCAGCTGAAGACCGACGCAAAATTAATATTGAAGCCAGCCCTCACAGCCACCCAATAGAGCAGCCACTTACTAAACGGCGGTTACGCCGCTTTTGGACGTTTCGTTCCGTACTTAGAACGAGCCTGTTTACGATCCTTGACACCCTGGGTATCCAGGGAGCCACGAACCGTGTGATACCGGACACCCGGCAAATCTTTAACACGACCACCGCGAATCAGAACCACAGAGTGTTCCTGAAGATTGTGCCCTTCGCCACCAATATATGAAATGACTTCAAAACTATTGGTCAGACGCACCTTGCACACCTTGCGCAAGGCTGAATTCGGTTTTTTCGGCGTCGTTGTATAAACACGCGTACACACGCCACGTTTTTGTGGACAACATTCCAACGCCGGTACTTTATTCTTGCTGATCACAGCCATCCGCGGCTTACGAACCAGTTGATTGATGGTTGGCATACCTTTTGATTCCTATCCAAACCGTAACGCCATGACACACAACTAAGCGTTACACAGCCCAACGCAGGGTAAAACCCGCATTGATATACTAAAAACAGTGCATACAACACACGCTATGTTTGCACTATGAAAAAAGAAGCGCATTCTATGAGCTAAGCCTTACCAAGTCAACCAACGGAAGCATCTGCGACATCCAGTGGCGCCTCTTTTTCAGAAGATTCGGAAGCAACATGACTTTCGACGATATCACTCAATGACGACTCTGCTAAAGCCTGATTCTTGCGCATCCGATGGTAGGCAAGCCCAGTACCCGCAGGAATCAGACGGCCAACAATCACGTTCTCCTTGAGACCGCGTAATTCATCACGTTTACCCATGATTGCCGCTTCGGTCAGTACGCGTGTCGTCTCCTGGAATGAGGCTGCGGAAATAAACGAATCGGTCGATAGCGAAGCTTTAGTAATCCCCAGCAATACGGGTTCATAGGTTGCAGGCAGCTTACCTGGCGGCAGCGCGTCATTCTCGTCAAACAGATGCGCCTTCTCGACTTGTTCACCACGGATAAACTTAGTATCACCCGGATCGACAACCAGCGCACGGCGCAACATTTGCCGCACGATGACCTCGATATGTTTGTCATTGATCTTGACGCCCTGCAAACGATAAACGTCCTGCACCTCATCGGTAATGTAGACAGCAAGCGCCTCCGGCCCTTGCAAACGAAGGATGTCATGCGGATCAGGCGCACCATCGACAATCATTTCACCCTTGTTGACGATTTGACCGTCGTGCACCATGACGTTCTTGTCCTTCGGAATCAGGTACTCGTGCGGTACACCCTCAAAATCAGTGATGATCAGACGCTGCTTACCTTTCGTATCCTTACCGAAAGAAACTGTCCCGGTATTCTCCGCCAGAATGCCGGCATCCTTGGGGGTACGCGCTTCGAACAGCTCAGCAACACGTGGCAAACCGCCCGTAATATCACGGGTTTTGGCCGATTCCTGTGGCAGACGCGCCATCACGTCACCCACTGAAATCTGTTGCCCGTCGGCCACCGTAATGATTGCACCAACTTGGAATGTGATTGTGACCGGCTGCTCGCTGCCATGCATACGGACTTCTTCACCCTGGGCATCAAACAGCTTGACCTGTGGCCGCAGCCCTTTACTTTGGCCTTTACCCCCACTCTTAGAATCAATGACTACAAGCGTCGAAAGTCCTGTGACCTCATCAATCTGCTTAGCAACCGTCACACCTTCCTCAACATTCTCAAAGCGAACCTGTCCGGCGTATTCGGCAATAATTGGGCGTGTATGCGGATCCCAGGCCGCCAGCTTGGTACCTGCTTTGATCTGCTGACCATCGGTTACCTGCAATGTGGAACCATAGGGCACTTTATGTCGTTCGCGCTCACGCCCATTGTCATCAGTAATCGCAATTTCACCGGAACGGGTAATGACGATTTTTTCGTTCTTATCACTGGTCACATAGCGCATTGAGGCCATGAAACGCACGATACCAGCACTTTTGGATTCGACCTGACTAGCTGCGGCCGCACGCGATGCTGCACCGCCCACATGGAACGTCCGCATGGTCAACTGTGTTCCCGGTTCGCCAATCGACTGCGCAGCAATTACGCCCACTGATTCACCAACATTGACCAACATACCACGACCAAGATCGCGACCATAACACTTGGCACATAAGCCATAGCGCGTATCACAGGTCAGCGGTGTCCGCACCTTGATTTCATCAATCCCTAACTTACCAATCAGTTCGCATAGGTCCTCAGTAATCAGCGTGCCCGCCTCGATCACGGTTTCGCCGGTTTCCGGATGGGCAATATCATGCAAGGTCACACGGCCAAGGACCCGGTCACCCAGTGACTCGACCACCTCTCCGCCTTCGAGCAAGGCACGCATGGTCACGCCCCTTTCGGTACCACAATCTTCTTCCGTCACCACCAGATCCTGGGTGACATCCACCAGACGGCGGGTCAAATAACCCGAATTCGCCGTCTTTAGCGCCGTATCAGCCAGCCCTTTACGGGCGCCGTGCGTCGAAATGAAGTATTGAAGTACGTTCAGCCCTTCACGGAAGTTGGTCGTAATCGGTGTTTCGATGATAGAGCCGTCCGGTTTGGCCATCAGACCGCGCATCCCTGCCAACTGGCGGATTTGTGCCGCCGAGCCGCGCGCGCCCGAATCCGCCATCATGTAAATTGAGTTGAAGGATTCTTGCTTGACCTTTTTGCCCTGATAATCGATGACCTCTTCACTACCCAGCTGCTCCATCATCACCTTGGCAACACGATCCCCGGTTTGCCCCCAGATATCGACCACCTTGTTGTAGCGCTCTCCATCAGTGACCAAGCCGTTGGTATACTGCCCTTCGATCTCCTTCACCTCCTTCTCGGCCGCTGCAATGATTTCGTATTTTTGGGGCGGTACGAGCATGTCGTCCGAGCAGATCGAAATTCCAGCACGGGTCGCCAGACGATATCCGTTTTGCATCAGCTTATCGGCAAAAACTACCGTCTCTTTGAGGCCGCAGCGCCGAAAAGCAGCATTGATCAGCTTCGAAATTTCCTTCTTTTTAAGCGGTTTGTCGAGCACACTGAATGGCAAGCCTTTGGGCAGAATCTCCGAGAGCAAGGCACGCCCAGCCGTCGTCTGGTAACGGGTCAGCTTCTCCTGCCAATTACCATCGGCATCTTTCTCATACTCTTTGATGCGTACCGAAATCCTTGCATGCAAATCCAGTACACCCGTTTGAAGCGCACGCGACACCTCGGCAAGGTCGACAAAAGCCATTCCTTCGCCTTTGGCGTTGATACGTTCGCGCGTAGCGTAGTACAAGCCCAACACGATATCCTGCGAAGGCACGATGATTGGGTCGCCGTTCGCGGGCGACAACACGTTGTTTGAAGCCAGCATTAGCGTCCGGGCTTCCATCTGCGCCTCAAGGGAAAGCGGCACGTGTACAGCCATTTGGTCGCCATCGAAGTCAGCGTTAAACGCCGCGCAAACTAATGGATGCAACTGAATGGCCTTGCCTTCGATCAAGGTAGGCTCAAACGCCTGAATCCCCAAGCGGTGCAGCGTCGGCGCACGGTTGAGCAGAATCGGATGCTCGCGGATCACTTCTTCAAGAATGTCCCAAACGATTGGCTCCTGCATGTCAACCATTTTTCTCGCCTGTTTGATCGTCGTCGCCAGCCCCATCAATTCAAGCTTGTTGAAGATAAATGGTTTGAACAGCTCGAGTGCCATCAATTTGGGCAGACCACACTGGTGCAGTTTGAGCTGCGGGCCGACGACGATCACCGAACGGCCAGAATAATCAACGCGCTTACCAAGCAGATTCTGGCGGAAACGCCCGCCTTTACCCTTGATCATATCCGCCAGCGATTTTAGCGGCCGTTTGTTGGCGCCCGTCATGGCTTTACCGCGCCGCCCGTTATCAAGCAGCGAATCGACGGCCTCCTGCAGCATGCGCTTTTCGTTGCGCACGATAATCTCCGGCGCTTTCAGTTCAAGCAACCGCTTCAGGCGATTATTACGGTTGATGACACGACGGTAGAGATCATTGAGATCGGAGGTTGCGAAGCGGCCGCCATCAAGCGGCACGAGCGGACGCAGATCCGGCGGCAGCACCGGCAACACTTCAAGAATCATCCATTCGGGCTTGATCCCGGATTTCTTGAATCCTTCAAGAACTTTCAGGCGCTTGGAAAATTTCTTGCTCTTGGTTTCCGACGATGTTGTTTCCAGTTCGGCGCGCAAGCGTTCGATTTCACCGGCAAGATCGATCGAGCACAACAACTCACGGATACCTTCGGCGCCCATCATGGCTTGAAACTCATCACCATATTCTTCCATCATTTCGAGGTACTGCTCCTCAGTCAGCAGTTGCCCACGCTGCAAATTGGGCACTAGCCCAGGGTCACAAACGACAAAGGCCTCGAAATACAGTACGCGCTCGATATCGCGCAGGGTCATATCCAGCACCATGCCAAGCCGTGAAGGCAGGCTCTTGAGGAACCAGATATGCGCAACGGGCGATGCCAGCTCGATATGCGCCATACGCTCCCGGCGCACCTTGGACAGCGTCACCTCGACGCCACATTTCTCACAAATGACGCCGCGATGTTTTAAACGCTTGTACTTACCGCACAAACATTCGTAATCCTTGGTTGGACCAAAAATCTTGGAACAGAACAGGCCATCGCGCTCCGGCTTGAACGTCCGGTAATTGATGGTTTCCGGCTTCTTGACTTCGCCGTAAGACCAGGAACGAATCTTTTCTGGCGAAGCCAGGCCAATGGTAATTGCGTCGAACTGTTCTTCCTGTGGAACCTGTTTGAATAAATCAAGCAGTGCTTTCATTTTTTCCCAAACCTCCGGTTTTGAGTGAAATACGAAATCTGAAAAGGGGAGCGTGGTCGATTGGCTCCCACAATTTACGATTCACTCAATCAATAGCGATCCAAATCAATGTCGATTGCCAGCGAGCGGATTTCCTTGACCAGTACATTGAACGATTCCGGCATGCCGGCATCAATCTTGTGGTCGCCTTTGACAATGTTTTCGTAGACTTTGGTGCGCCCGTTAACATCGTCCGACTTGACAGTCAGCATTTCTTGCAGAACATACGAGGCGCCATAAGCTTCGAGCGCCCAAACTTCCATTTCGCCGAAACGTTGACCGCCGAATTGGGCTTTGCCGCCCAACGGCTGCTGCGTCACCAAGGAATATGGCCCGGTCGAGCGCGCATGCATCTTGTCATCGACAAGGTGGTGAAGCTTGAGAACGTGCATATAGCCTACAGTCACCGGACGATCGAACTGCTCGCCCGTACGCCCGTCGAACAACGTCATTTGACCAGATTCCGGCATACCGGCGAGACGCAGCATTTCCTTGATCTCTTTCTCGTGAGCGCCGTCAAACACCGGGGTTGCGAACGGCACCCCCGCTTCCAGGTTGCCGGCCATTTCGACAATCTCGTCATCACTCAACTGCGTCAGATCTTCTGGTTTGCCGTTGGTGTTATACACCTTATCGAGGAATTCACGGAGTTCTTTGGCGCTCGCCTGACGGCGCAGCATTTCGCCAATCCGGAACCCCAAGCCTTTGGCGGCCAGCCCTAAATGCACTTCCAGAACCTGGCCGATATTCATCCGCGAAGGAACCCCCAGCGGATTGAGCACCACATCAACCGGACGGCCATCGGCCATATAGGGCATATCCTCGACCGGCACGATATGCGAAACGACGCCTTTATTGCCATGGCGTCCAGCCATCTTGTCACCTGCCTGCAAACGGCGTTTAACGGCCACATACACTTTGACCATTTTCTGCACGCCCGGCGGCAGTTCGTCACCCTGCGTCAGCTTCTTGCGTTTTTCCTCAAAAGCGATATCGAAATCCTTGCGTGTCTGCTCTAGGCCATCGCGCAAAGACTCAAGCTGCTGCGCGACATCTTCATCCACCATGCGGATATCAAACCAATGATGCATCTCGATGCCATCAAGATACTCTTTGGTAATGAGCGTTCCTTTAGCCAAACGCTTCGGGCCGCCATTGGCTGCCTTGCCGATGAGCAAGCGCTCGACACGGGCAAAGGCATCGCGTTCGACGATACGCAACTGGTCGGCCAGATCAAGCTTGTAGCCGCGCAGATGGTCATCGATGATCGATTGCGCACGCTTGTCGCGCTCGATGCCTTCTCGAGTGAACACCTGTACGTCGATGACTGTGCCGGAAATGCCGGACGGTACTCGCAGCGAGGTATCTTTTACATCCGAGGCCTTTTCGCCGAAAATGGCGCGCAGTAGTTTTTCTTCCGGCGTCAACTGCGTTTCGCCCTTGGGCGTCACCTTGCCAACCAGAACATCGCCCGCGTTAACCTCGGCGCCGATATAGACAATGCCGGAATCGTCCAGGCGGGACAGCTGCGCCTCGCCCAGAGAGGCGATATCGCGGGTAATTTCTTCAGGTCCGAGCTTGGTATCGCGGGAAACGACGGTCAACTCTTCGATATGAATCGACGTAAAGCGATCTTCCGCCACGACGCGCTCGGAAATCAGGATCGAATCCTCAAAGTTGTAGCCATTCCAGGGCATAAAAGCAATCAGCATGTTCTGGCCAAGCGCCAGTTCGCCTTTGTCGGTCGACGCACCGTCGGCCACGACGTCGCCCTGCGTAATTACATCGCCCACGCGCACCAGCGGTCGTTGGTTGATGTTGGTATTCTGGTTTGAACGTGTGTATTTGACGAGGTTATAAATATCGACGCCGACTTCGCCCGGCACCGTTTCCTCATCATTAACACGCACAACGATCCGTGAGGCATCGACATAATCGACCTGGCCGCCGCGCAAAGCTTGCACGGCCGTGCCGGAGTCAACAGCAACGGTACGTTCGATGCCCGTACCGACCACGGGCTTTTCCGGGCGCAGGCATGGTACCGCCTGACGCTGCATGTTGGCGCCCATCAAGGCGCGGTTCGCATCGTCATGTTCAAGAAAAGGAATCAACGACGCCGCTACAGAAACGATTTGTTCCGGCGCAACGTCCATATAGTTTACGCGCGAAGGTTCGGCCAGGATGGTTTCGTCCTTCTCACGACAAGTGACGAGTTCATCCACCAGACGGCCTTCCGCATCCAGCGCAGCGTTGGCCTGGGCAACGATAAAATTACCCTCCTCGATCGCCGACAGGTACTCGATCTGGTCACTCACCTTGCCATCAATCACCTTGCGATAGGCTGTTTCCAGAAAACCGTAGGCGTTGGTGCGCGCATAGAGTGCCAGGGAGTTGATGAGGCCAATGTTCGGCCCTTCCGGTGTTTCAATCGGACAAACGCGACCATAATGTGTCGGGTGTACGTCACGCACCTCGAAACCTGCCCGTTCCCGGGTCAGGCCGCCTGGGCCCAGCGCTGAAATCCGGCGTTTGTGCGTAATTTCGGACAGCGGATTGGTCTGATCCATAAACTGCGAAAGCTGGCTCGACCCAAAAAACTCGCGCACGGCTGCGCTGATCGGCTTGGCATTGATCAGATCATGTGGCATCAGGTTATCCGACTCGGCCTGCGATAAACGTTCTTTCACCGCGCGCTCGACGCGAACCAAGCCAGCGCGGAACTGGTTCTCGGCCAGTTCGCCAACCGAACGCACGCGACGGTTGCCCAAGTGATCGATATCGTCGATTTCGCCGCGACCATTACGCAGTTCGACCAGGATCTTGATGACTTCGACAATATCGCGCGGCGACAACGTCAGCTGTTCGCTCACCCCCCCAACCACGCCCAGTGATTTGAGCTGCGTCAGCAATGAGGTCGCTTCTTCCAACGTCAGGTTTTCGGCAACGGCGCGCATGCCATAAACCAGCTCACCCAGCCACTGTTCGACGGCCTCTGTTGATCCGCCTGCCACATCGACAATCGCCTGCACCACGGCATCGTGTTTAGCCGGGACACTCTTGACCATCACTTTGTATTCAATGACATCCTGGCGCCCAACGCGGCGGTTGAATTTCATGCGCCCGACACTAGACAAGTCATAGCGCTCGTCGGAATAGAACAAGCCATTGAACAGATTTTCAACAGCATCCTCAGTGGGCGGCTCACCCGGACGCATCATGCGATAGATAGCAACGCGCGCCGCCTGTTTCGATGAAATCTCGTCTGAACGCAGTGTCTGCGAGATAAAGGCGCCGCGGTCGAGATCATTGATGTAGAGGGTCTGCAACTGGTCGACACCCGCATCGATCAGCGTAGCAAGCAGTGTCTCCGTAATCTCATCGTTTGCATTGGCAAGAATTTCGCCGGTTTCTCGGTCGATGACATTCTGCGCAACGACACGGCCGATAATGAAATCTTCCGGCACGGCAATCTGGTGAATATTGGCGGCATCAAGCTCGCGAATATGTTTGGCGGTAATACGCTTATCCTTGGCGACAATAGTTTTACCCGATTTGTCGTTGAAATCGAAACGCGCCACTTCACCACGCAACCGCTCAGGCACCAAAGAAAACTCGATACCTTTCTGGCTCAGATAGAAAGTATCGAATTCAAAAAACTCGCGCAAAATTTGCTCCGGCGTCAGCCCAATTGCTTTGAGCAGCACGGTGACGGGCATTTTGCGACGGCGGTCAACACGGAAAAACAGGATATCTTTCGGATCGAACTCAAAATCCAGCCAGGAACCGCGATAAGGAATGACGCGCGCCGAAAAGAGCAACTTGCCCGAACTATGCGTTTTGCCGCGATCATGTTCAAAAAAGGCCCCTGGCGAACGGTGCAATTGCGAAACGATCACGCGCTCCGTACCATTGATAACGAAAGAGCCCGTCGTCGTCATGAGCGGAATTTCACCCATGTACACTTCCTGCTCTTTGACTTCTTTAATCGTATCAGGCGCTTCGCGATCCATGATGACCAGACGCACCCGGGCACGCAGCGCCGAGGCAAAAGTCAGGCCGCGCTGCTGACATTCTTTAACATCAAAGGCCGGCTCGGCCAGTGTATAACTGACAAACTCAAGCCGCGCATTTCCGCTGTGACTGACGATAGGAAAAATCGAAGTGAATGCTGCCTGCAAGCCCTGATTTTTGCGTTGCTCCGAAGGCACAGCGGCTTGCAGGAAGTCAGTAAAAGACTCCAGCTGTGTCGCTAATAAGAAAGGAACATCCAGCACGTTGGCGCGCTTGGCAAAACTCTTGCGAATACGTTTTTTCTCGGTATAGGAGTAGGTCATGGTAGCTCCGAGCTTCAAGAACAAATTCCTCTAGCAATCGACATTCCGGAGCGAGGTAATCCGGAACGTTTGGCAACAAATAAATATAAGCAGACGCACGATCGACCAGATTATCAGCAACCTAGACGGCATCCATCAAAACAATATCCCATGCTTGTATTTATACGCTGATCACAATGTGGCCAAGTCTTGGGAGAACCAGAAACGAGGAGATAAAAATTCTATTTCCGGAAAAGCACAAAAGGGCTGACCACCCCAAGAGCAGTCAGCCCAGCCAAAAAACCTGGCGATTACTTGATTTCGACCTTGGCACCAGCGTCTTCAAGTTGCTTCTTGAGCGCTTCAGCATCTGCCTTGGCAACACCTTCTTTAACGGGTTTCGGCGCGCCGTCAACAAGATCTTTAGCTTCTTTCAGCCCCAATCCGGTCGCTGCACGCACAACCTTAATGACTTCGACTTTCTTGTCACCCACCGCCGCCAGAACAACAGTGAACTCGGTCTGTTCTTCTGCAGCGGCCGCCGCACCACCGCCAGCGCCTGGCGCCGCGACAGCCATCGCGGCGGCAGAGACACCAAATTTTTCTTCGAACGCCTTGACCAGGTCGTTCAGTTCCATAACCGTCATATTACCAACGGTTTCCAGAATTTCTTCCTTACTAATTGCCATAATCAGACACTCCTAAATCGGATACAAAAAAGCAATTTGAGATGTTTTCAAACTTGCCAATCAACGGTACATTAGGCCGCAGCGCCCTCGCGTTGCTTCGCCAATGCGCCAAGCGCAACAGCAAACCCTGCAACCGGCGCTTTCATCACGCCCAGCAGTTTGGCCAGCAGTTCGTCGCGACTTGGGATTGACGCCAACGCCTGTACGCCAGCTTTATCCAACACTTTGCCCGCATAGCACCCGGCTTTTAATACCAGCTTGGGATCAGCTTTTGCGTACTCGTTGAGCACCTTGGCCGCTGCCACGGGATCGGCAGAAATACTGTAAATCAATGGCCCCGTCAGATGTGCGGCAAGATCGGCAAAAGGGCTGCCTTCGACGGCACGGCGTACCAAGGTATTTTTCAGCACATGCAGATAAACGTCAGACTTACGGGCCTGCGCACGCAACTTGGTAAGACTGCCCACCGCGATTCCACTGTACTCGGCGACAACGATCGTCTGCGCATTGGACACCTGCGCCGAAACCTCTGCCACGACAGCTTTTTTATCATCAAGATTGAGACCCACGGGTCTTTCCTCCTTTCAAGTCAATTTACGGCGAATATCAACGATATCTGCCGCCCCCACGGCGACCTGAACCAGAGGCGCCAGCAACATACAAACTGCCGTCAAACCATCTTGTTCGGGATACACCGTCTACGCAGGCCGCTTACACGCTTAAGTTCTTGGAAAAACCTTGAACACCTGCGGTCTTTGACGATCCGTCTGCCAACCATCAGAAGTAATGATCACTGGCGGACGGCCCAAAGTCCTGGGTGAAGCTTGCTTGCATAACAAACTCCACCATCTTATTGCTTACAACGAACCCGTATCGACACGAACACCCGGTCCCATCGTGCTCGACACAGAAATTTTCTTCAAATACTGCCCTTTGGATGACGCGGGCTTCGCCTTGATTAGCGCATCGACCAAAGCTTTAAGATTTTGCTCGAGCTGCTCGACACTGAACGAGGCGCGACCAATCGTACCATGGACGATGCCTCCTTTATCCGCGCGATATTGGACTTGGCCAGCTTTGGCATTGCGCACTGCACTTGTCACATCCATAGTGACAGTTCCAACTTTTGGGTTTGGCATAAGACCGCGCGGGCCAAGGATTTGGCCGAGCTGCCCGACGACACGCATCGTATCCGGCGTTGCAATCACCACATCAAAATTAATATTGCCTGCCTTAACTTCGGCGGCTAAGTCATCAAAACCGACAATATCTGCGCCCGCCGCTTTCGCGTCCTCTGCCTTGTCCCCTTGAGCAAATACCGCAACGCGCACAGTCTTGCCCGTTCCTGCGGGAAGAAGAACAGAACCGCGTACCGCCTGATCGGACTTGCGCGGATCAATACCAAGGCTTACGGCAATATCAACTGACTCATCAAATTTGGCAGTCGCGCACTCCTTAGCCAGATTTAGCGCTTCGGCCACTGAATAAATTTTGCTGCGGTCAATCTTGCTCTGCAGCACTTTTTGTTTTTTTGTCAACGCGGTCATATTACAGTCCTTCCACGGTAATACCCATCGAACGTGCACTGCCTGCAATCGTGCGAACAGCCGCATCCATATCGGCCGCCGTCAGATCGGGCATTTTCTGGGTAGCGATTGCTTCGCATTGCGCACGCGTCAACTTACCAACCACATCGGTATGTGGTTTGGAACTCCCCTTCTGGATACCGGCGGCCTTTTTAATCAAAATCGTCGCCGGCGGCGTTTTCATAATGAAGGTAAAACTTTTATCCGCATAAGCTGTAATGACCACAGGGATCGGCAAACCGGGTTCGACGCCCTGTGTTTGCGCATTAAAAGCTTTACAGAATTCCATAATATTGAGACCGCGCGAACCGAGCGCAGGACCAATAGGGGGTGAAGGGTTTGCCTTACCCGCCGGCACTTGTAACTTGATAAATCCAGCAATTTTTTTTGCCACGATATAACTCCAAAATTTGGGTAAAACGCGCTAAAAAACGCTCCCCACTAAAAAATTTGCGGCCGTGGCCACACTTTGATGCTCTGCCGCCATATACAAGCACAAGCAGCAGAAAACATTTTCCAAAAATCAGCCTTTTTCGACTTGGCCAAACTCCAATTCCACCGGGGTTGCGCGACCAAAAATTGTGACGGAAACGCGCAAGCGATTTTTTTCATAATTGACTTGCTCGACCGAACCATTAAAGTCCGCAAACGGCCCCTCTTTGATACGTACAACTTCACCCGGTTCAAACAATACCTTGGGACGCGGCCTTTCGACACCATCCTGCATCTGCTGCAGAATTTTTTCGACTTCTTTTTCAGAAATCGGCGTCGGCTTATTCGCACTACCGCCAACAAAACCCGTCACCTTTGGCGTACTTTTCACCAAATGCCAGGTTTCGTCATTCATTTCCATTTCGACAAGCACATAACCTGGAAAAAATTTACGCTCAGTAATGCTTTTTTGCCCTGAGCGCAATTCAACAACCTCTTCAACCGGCACCAAAATACGTCCAAAAGAGGCCTGCATTCCATGTCTGGCAACTCGTTCAGACAAAGCGCGCTGGACACTCTTCTCAAAACCAGAATAGGCATGAACCACATACCAACGTTTGTTCATACCTTCCTCCACTGAAGAATGAGGTCATACAGCACCCATTCGATCCCCTTATCGGCCATCCACAAAAAAGTGGCCATGACAACAGCAAAGGCAAAAACCAGCCCCGTCATCTTCAGAGTCTCTTTTCGTGTCGGCCAAACAACTTTTTTAGCCTCATTGATCGACTCTTTGGCAAAATCAAAAAACTGGCGTCCGGGCACAGTTTGCCAAGCAACGACTATGGAAGCGCCCAACCCCGCCAAAACAGCCAGCACACGCAAAATCATTGCCTGATCCGATAGCAGGTAAAAACCTGCAATGCCAGCAACCAAGAGGAGAAGCGCTAAAACAAACTTGATTTTATCGGCCATCAATAGTCAGCCACAGAGATGAAAATGGCAGGGGCAGAGGGTCTCGAACCCCCAACCTTCGGTTTTGGAGACCGACGCTCTGCCAATTGAGCTATGCCCCTGCAACAGAGATAAAAGCGTCTCAACTGCGAAACGCTTTTTGCATATTTTTCCCAAAGAACGAAGGGGCGGTAGCACCAGCGACCGCCCCGATGACTGTTATTCGATAATCTTGGTCACTACGCCGGCGCCAACGGTACGGCCGCCTTCGCGGATAGCAAAGCGCAAGCCTTCTTCCATGGCGATCGGCACGATCAGTTTCACCGTCATGGCAACGTTGTCGCCCGGCATCACCATTTCAGTACCCTCCGGCAGAGTGATGGCACCCGTAACATCTGTAGTCCGGAAGTAGAACTGCGGACGGTAGTTGTTGAAGAAGGGGGTGTGACGGCCACCTTCTTCCTTGGAGAGGACATAGACTTCGCCCGTGAAGTGCGTATGCGGGGTGATGGTGCCCGGCTTGGCAAGCACTTGTCCGCGTTCAACTTCTTCTCGCTTGGTGCCACGCAGAAGAACGCCAACGTTGTCGCCCGCCTGGCCTTGATCGAGCAGTTTGCGGAACATTTCAACACCGGTACAGGTGGTTTTCTGGGTGGGTTTGATGCCGACAATTTCGATTTCTTCGCCAACTTTGATGATGCCGCGTTCGACACGCCCGGTCACGACGGTGCCTCGTCCGGAAATGGAGAATACGTCTTCGATCGGGAGCAGGAAGGGTTTGTCGATGGTGCGTTCAGGCGCGGGAATGTAGCTGTCGAGTGCCGCAGCCAAGGCTAAAATGGCGCCTTCCCCGAGATCGCTGGTGTCGCCTTCTATGGCTTTCAGCGCGCTGCCTTTGATGATGGGGATGTCGTCGCCCGGGAATTCGTATTTGGAGAGTAGTTCGCGTACTTCCATTTCAACGAGTTCAAGAAGTTCGGCGTCATCGACCATGTCGCATTTGTTGAGAAAAACGATGATGCAGGGAACGCCGACTTGGCGAGCAAGCAGGATGTGTTCCCGCGTTTGCGGCATAGGGCCGTCCGCCGCAGAAACTACGAGGATGGCGCCGTCCATCTGGGCCGCGCCGGTGATCATGTTTTTGATGTAGTCGGCGTGCCCCGGGCAGTCAACGTGGGCGTAGTGACGATTTTCGGTTTCGTATTCAACGTGTGAAGTGTTGATGGTGATCCCGCGCGCCTTTTCTTCCGGCGCGTTGTCAATCTGATCGTAGCCCTTGGCCTCTCCTCCAAATTTCTTCGACAGAATCGTCGTGATCGCCGCCGTCAATGTCGTCTTACCATGATCCACGTGACCAATCGTCCCAACATTCACGTGCGGCTTCGTCCGCTCAAATTTCGCCTTTGCCATAGCCGATACCTCACTAAAAAATAAGAAACCACAATGCACAATGTAAAACTGTGGTGCCCATGGGCAGGATTGAACTGCCGACCTCTCCCTTACCAAGGGAGTGCTCTACCACTGAGCTACATGGGCAACTAACACCACCAACCCATTGCCTTCAACACCGTTGATCGCCTGGAGCGGGTGAAGGGAATCGAACCCTCGTCTTAAGCTTGGAAGGCTTCGGCTCTACCATTGAGCTACACCCGCAAAAACAAAAAACCATTAACCCGCTAAAACCGTTGCCTTTGCCGCTATATTGAGACAGCATCTTTGGTGGAGGGAGAAGGATTCGAACCTTCGAAGGCAGAGCCGACAGATTTACAGTCTGTTCCCGTTGACCGCTTGGGTATCCCTCCTATCCAGAATCGTTTATTTTGGGACAAGAGTCAGAGTTTGTCAAACACTTATACTCACAAACACATCATGAATAATTGATTTCGTATCAAAATATTTAATGCATATCTTTTGGCTTCTGCTGAATAGCGCTTCTCCTGTATTCTGCAACCTACCATACATTGACTTCATCAAGGAATTTCATTGACCGCACACAAGTCGCCCTTCAGTGACGATGAACTGCCAGAAACAACCGGCGCTAGCACTAACACTTCTTTTTTATTCCGCCAACTGGCACTACAGAGCGCAGCCGTTATCGCTGTACTGTCTCTTGCGTGGCCCTATTTTGGCCTGCGCAACGAGCCGCTACCCTGGCCCGAAACTGCACTGGCTATCGGATTCACTGCTTTTCTTTTTGCGCACACAAGCAAGCAAAGATTTATTTGGCAATTTATTCATGCCGCATTCCTTCCTCTGCTCTGGCTTATTTACTGAAAACGGCGAACAGATCCGCGCAAGCAGGTAGTCCAGATATCCGCATAGCGACAGACGGCGGTACGAACGGAACAAGGGAAATGAATTGTACAAACGCCTGATTCCATCCAGACGGTCACACCCACCCAAATTTCACAGCATTCTCTGCGTGTATTTAAATGACGCACAACCGTTGCAAATCAGCGTCATTTTGCCAGTCGCGCGCACCGGGGCTGAAAAGCGCATATTCCTGACTATCCGCCAAAGACTGCCTGCCGAATACTTCCAGTAAATGCCGCAAATGACCGGGTTGCGGCAGCATCGCGCCAAAGTACAACACCCATTGTTTACGGGCAATCAGCAGCGTCGGAAAATTTTCGACATCCAGATCGCCCACGGCGTCAGCCTCGTCTTCAATATCCAGCCAGCGGAAAAACATATTCGGGAACGCTTGACTGACCTCGGTAAACACCGGCCGATACTCACGGCATGTTCCACACCATTCCGCGCACAGGCAAATCACCCGGAACTCCGCATCCACCTGCGCAGACGCCCCAGGCGCCGCAAGTCTATCCTCACGCGCCACCTGATCTTCTTCTACCTGATAGCGCAAGCGATTTTCCACAACTTCTCTTCCATCGACCCGTCAGATACCGGCTCCCAGCGCCCGGCAGCATCTTCATCAGCTGTGACCCGGGCACCATCACCCATTGCCCCGGCGAAAGACCATGACGACAGGTATTTGAACAGCCTGCTGCGGCAATCGTACTGCGTCTGCACAAGCGTCGACAGATAAACCGGCAACGCTACGCCTTCCCGACTCTCCGCATCAGATACCTCATCGTTCTGCGGCGTATTCCAGCGAACCAGATGTCGCAAAATCGCCTGATTGTCATCACGCTGCACGGCGGCCGCATCATCGACATAGATGCGCACGCCATCCTCAAAGCGTTCGATCTCCCGCCACGCCGCGTGTGCTGGCAAGGCCAGCGCCGCCGCCAAAAAGCCGCACGACGCCTGGCGAACCGGATACATCAAAATGACGGGCAATGGCTTCATGCGCACTATTTTAGCCGAACGTTCAAGCCCTCTTCGGCAACCAGAACAGCGGATGTTTGACCCAGCGAACGCCACCAGGAGATACTAAGCGCCTTCATAACAGCCGCAGCATTGGCTTTGTCTATTTTGTCACTCTTCACTCCTCCCACTTCGACAGCCCGACCCACCGACACGATAATGAACGACATTCCCGTCCTCGGAACCGCACGCTTTCCCTCACCGCTCACGTATTTCGTCAGCGATCAAGCGCGCGTGCTCTCCTCACCCATCATCACGCCCAACGCGCCGCCGACCGAGGATATCCGCCTCGAAATCGCCGGTCCGCGCGAAAAACTGTTCTTCGACGCACGAACCACTCGTGCTGCTATCGTCACCTGCGGCGGCCTTTGTCCGGGGTTAAACAATGTGATCCGATCACTGGTTCGACAGCTGTACCACGGCTACGGTGTGCGCGAAATTCTCGGCTTTGTCGGCGGCTATCAGGGCCTCGATCCGTGGCGCGGTGCGGAGCCTATTCCATTAACACCAGAGTTTGTTGACGACATCCACAAAGATGGTGGTTCGGCGCTGAAAACCTCGCGTGGCCCGGTCGACACAAGCATTGCTGTCGACAACTTGATTCGGCGCAAGATCAATATTCTCTTCGTCGTCGGCGGCGACGGCACACAACGCGGCGGACTTGCGCTGCTCAACGAAGCCCGCCAGCGCGGCTACGCGCTTTCCGTTGTCGGCGTACCGAAAACCATTGACAATGACGTCGCCTTCGTCTCGCGCACCTTTGGCTACGTCACCGCCGTCCAGGAGGCCACAAAGGCGTTGATGGGCGCACACACTGAAGCGCACAGCATACATAACGGCATTTCACTGGTCAAAATCATGGGGCGCCACGCCGGATTCATCGCTGCCGGCGCCACCATCGCCAGCCAGGAAGTCAATTTCACGCTGGTACCGGAAGTGCCGTTCGTCCTCGACGGCGAAAACGGCTTTCTGGAAGCGCTCAAAAAGCGGATTCTCAAGCGCGCGCACGCGGTCATTCTCGTTGCCGAAGGCGCCGGCCAGCACCTCATCACCGGCGGCAAGGACGAATACGATGCCTCCGGCAACCTCAAATCCAAGGACATCGGATTGTTCCTGCGCGAACGCATCGATGCCTATTTCAAACAGGAAGGCATCCCTTTCACCCTGCGCTATATCGACCCCAGCTACCTCATCCGCAGCGTCCCTGCCTGCCCGGAAGACGGCGTTCTCTGCGACTTCTTTGCGCGCAACGCCGTTCACGCCGCCATGGCGGGCAAAACCGGACTGGTTATCGGCCATCAGCACGACGTATTCACACATGTCCCCACCGAACTGCTGACCAGCCAGAAAAAGCAGATGGACTTAAACAGCCCGGAATGGCACGCTGTGCTGGCAACGACGGGACAAAACTTTGCCGCCTTCCCCGGCTGAGCCGTTCGCGTGGGCGCGTTGATAAAACGGCGGATCAGCGAACAGCGCTGAATGCTTTCCCACAAGCCCCTCCGGAGCCCGCGTAAACAGGGCATCTCCAGGCGTCCTGCCTGGAAACCCGCGTGGATAAAGGCACTCCGGGCAGGCGCCTCTAAAACCCTTATCAATAAAGGGCTGGCAAGCACCCTGCCCGGAGACGCCCTGTTTATAAGGACTTCAGAGCGCCCCTTCTGAGATGCCCTATTGACGCGGGTTTCAGAGCATCGCCTCTGAGACGCCCTAAATACAAGGGCTTCAGGCCAGCTCTTTTTATAGCGGCTCGACTTTGCCAAAAAACAAGGCGGCACGCCGCAGCCAGGACATCCGGTGCAGCACGCCTATTTTTACAAAGAAAGCCGCTATTTTTTTCCGGTTTATGTTTTTTGATGCCCTGAGTCCCTTGTATTTAAAGGGCTTCCGGGCATTTTATGTTTTCTGCCTTGTTTCCAGGGGGTTGCGGTCGTCCCGTCAAGGCAGCAATAACAAACGCGCGCCCAGGCCGAGAAAAATCACGCCCGAGACGCGGTGCAGCCAGACGCCAGCGCGCGCATGGCGACCAAGCCACTGCCCAAATGTGCCGGAAAAATAGCCGAGCAAGCCAAAAATCACGCAGGCCTGCGCGGTAAACAGCCCGCCCAGCACGGCCGTCTGGGCGGCAACCTGACCGCGCCCGGCGTCGACAAATTGCGGCAGAAACGAAAGAAAAAAGATCACCACCTTCGGGTTGATCGCATTGACCAGCGCGCCTTTGGCAAAAAAGCGCGCGACGGAATCCGCCGCGCCCGATAATGATTGGGTTTGCGCGGCATCCACGCTACCGCGATGGCGCAACGCCTGAATGCCCAGCCAGACCAGATACCCGCCGCCGCATAGTTTCAATGCACCAAAAGCGGCAGGGGATGCGGCGATCAGCGCGCTAACGCCGAGCGCCGCCAGCAGCGTATGGCTCAGGCACCCCAGCGCGCAGCCCAGGCCGAATGCCGTGCCCTGCGCCCGCCCGCGCGACATACCCAGGCTGATGACCATCAGGTTATCCGGCCCGGGCGAAAGCGTAATCAACACCGCCGCCGCCAGAAACGCCATGCATTGATCCATGCTGACAGGCATCTCCCGGCGCTCCTCGCTAAAAATTACGGCCTTACGGCAAAAAACAAACGGCGGACGCTCACGCCCGCCGTTAAAAACCCGCTGCGCCGCATCAATTCACGGCGCGCCATGATCTTGCAGATTGCAAGACATCGCTTCGTCAAAAACCGATTAGCTACTTACTTGAAAATCCCGAACGGCTTGCCAACAGGCAAGAACGGCCGGCCAAAGAACGTATTGAGCACCACCGCCGAGGCGCCGTAGAACGAGAGCAGCGAAGTCGCCAGCTCCGCGTATGCGCCGATCACGTGGGTCGTATGCGGGGCCACGCCGAAGGCATTCAGCGCCAGCGCCGCCAGCAGAATGTCGATCATGACCATCGTAATGAAGATCAGCTTGCTGACCTCCATCGCGCCCAGCGTCATCATCACCGAGAAAATCAGATAGCCGAGGAAGGCAAAGCCCAGCTGCTTGGTATCACACGCTGCCGCCAGTTCCGGGCCGAACACGCCCATTTTCATCATCCAGGCCGTCGCCACGGCATACCAAAAGAAGGCATACGCGCCAAACACCGTGCCGCCCCAGATGTTCTCATGCAGAAAGTCAAGAATGCAGGCGATTAACTGGGCGGTCGCGCCGAGGAAAATGGCGTAGACGATCACGAAAGACAAGCCGGTGGTAATTTCCAGCTTTTGCGACGCGGCAACGAATGTCACCATCGCCAGGCCAAACAGCCCCAATGCCGTCGGGTTGGCAACGGCAATTTTGACATGCTGTGTTTCTGCGGAACCTGCGGTACTCATTGGCACTCTCCTGAATATAAGTGTCAAGCAATATTGTCGAACCGCCCATGGACGCTCCACTCACGGCCATGCGCAGATATCAGGCACGGCCGGTTGCGGATTGACGGGCGGAGGGCATCTTTCCAAATTCCGTCGAGATAAAGAACGGCCGCGCATTCTCACATAGTGAAAATGTCGGTTTCAACCTCGGTTTTCCGCAGTCAGAAAGGGACGCGGGAAAGGCCACGGGGAAGCACCCGCCTGCTAGAATTCTCACCTTCCCGAATTCCCCGAAGCCTGCCGCCGGCGCTGCATATCACCTGTGCCGGCAGGACGGCTAAAGCAATGGGGGAATTCTCTTCAGACCCGCAGCCGTTTTCTCGGGCGCCGCCGGATTTTCCGGATCTTTCGTGGATTTTTTGTGGAACTTGTCTCGCTCATTCAAGCGCTGATTCTTGGCATTGTCGAAGGTTTGACCGAATTCCTGCCGATCTCCTCGACCGGCCATCTGATCCTTGCCGGTGATCTGCTCGGTTTCAACGACGCGCGCGGCAAACTGTTCGAGGTCGTCATCCAGTCGGGTGCCATTCTTGCCGTCTGCTGGGAATACCGCGTAAAAATCGCCCAGGTGCTTACCGGCCTGCCGCGCGAACGCGCCGCCCAGCGCTTTGCGCTTAACCTGTTCATCGCCTTTTTGCCGCTCGCCATTCTCGGCCTGCTCTTCAAGAAAACGATCGAGGCCTATCTCTTCCAGCCCCTGCCGGTCGCACTGGCGTTCATCATCGGGGCATTCATCATCCTGTGGGCAGAACGCCGCCCGCATCGCGTACGCATCGAATCGGTCGAAGACCTCTCGCCCACTGACGCCCTCAAGCTGGGCTGTATGCAGGCGTTAGCGCTGATCCCCGGAACGTCACGATCGGGAGCCACGATTATCGGCGGCCTGTTTCTGGGGCTTTCGCGCCGCGCCGCCGCCGAATTCTCTTTTTTTCTCGCCATTCCGACGCTGTTCGCCGCGACGCTGTACAAACTTTACAAGGACTGGGCGCTGGTGCGCCTGGACGACATTGGTTTGTGGAGCGTTGGCTTTATCAGCGCCTTTGTTTCCGCCTTTCTTTGTGTGCGCTGGTTATTACGCTTTATCTCCAGCCACGACTTCACTCCGTTTGCCTGGTATCGCATCGCGTTTGGCTGCATCGTGCTGCTGACCTGGCAACTCGACCTGATTGCCTGGAGCGCCTGAATGTCCTCAATGTCTTCGATTCTCTACCTGCATGGCTTCGCTTCCTCCCCCGCATCCTGGAAAGTCCGCGAACTGTCCAACGCTCTCAAGGCACGCGGTCAGGGCTACCGGCTGATATGCCCGGCGCTTTCGACCGTACCCAACGAAGCCATCGCGCAGGCCGAAGCGATCATCGAAAGCCGCGTCGGCCCCTTGACGCTGATCGGCAGCTCGCTCGGCGGCTATTACGCCACCTGGCTGGCTGAAAAACATCTGCTGCGCGCTGCGCTGATCAATCCGGCCGTCGCCGCGCCGGCTTCGCTGGAAAAATACCTCGGCCCGCAAACCAACCTGCACACCGGCGCCCCCTTTGAATTCACCGAAGCGCATCTCGCCCAGCTTCGCGCGCTCGAAGCGCCCAAAATCACGCCCGGACGCTACTTCTTAATGGTTGAAACCGGCGATGAGGTGCTCGACTACCGTAAAGCCGTCCAACGCTACGAGGGATGCAAGCAGGCCGTCTTTGAAGGCGGCGACCACAGCTTCACCCGTTTCCCTGAAATGGTGCCGCAACTCCTTGAATTCTGCGGGTTATAATTTGCCGATGTACGTATTGTTCGAAGAGGACGGCAGTTTTAAGACCGCCACCGTCATGACCGACAACGACACTTCGTTGCAGGTCGAAGCGGTATCCGGCAAGCGCCTCAAGGTCAAAGCCGCCAACGTTCTGCTGCGCTTCCAGACGCCCGCGCCGAGCGAATTGCTGTGCCAGGCCGAGGCGCTGGCCGCCGACATCGATACGCCCTTTCTCTGGGAATGCGCGGGCGAAGGCGAATTTGCCTTTGCCGAACTGGCCGACGAATACTTTGGCGATAACGGCAGCAAGGCCAGCGCAACCGAAGCCGCGGCATTATTGTTTGCCCTGCATGCCGCGCCGATCTATTTCCACCGCAAAGGCAAAGGACGCTTCCGCAAGGCACCGCCCGACATCCTGGCCGCCGCGCTTGCCGGTCTGGAAAAGAAACGCCAGCAGGCGCTGACCATCGAACGCATGGCGGACGAACTCGCCGCCTTCATCCTGCCCCCCGAATTCCCGCCGCTGCTCGATATGTTGCTCTACCAGCCCGACCGCAACCGCAGCGAAACCAAAGCACTCGAAGCCGCCTGCGCTCGGACCGGACTGTCATCGACATGCCTGCTGGCGCGCTGCGGCGCAATTCCCTCGCCATACGCCTACCATCTGCGCCGTTTTCTTCGTGAATATTTCCCGCGCGGCGTCGACTTTCCCGCGGCACAGCCCGAAATCGACGCCGTCGATGCCTCACTTGCCGCCCTGGCGGAAACGCTGCCGCGCGCGGATGTGCGCGCCTTTTCCATCGACGATGCAGCGACCACCGAAATCGACGATGCGTTCTCGCTGACGCCCTTGGCGGAAGGCGGCTGGCGCGTCGGCATTCACATCGCCGCGCCGGGTCTGGGGTTCGCGCCCGATTCGCCGCTCGGCGCGCTGGCGCGCGAACGCCTCTCCACCGTCTACATGCCGGGCGACAAGATCACCATGCTGCCCAATGCGCTGGTCGAACGCTTTACGTTGCGCCAGGGGCACGACTGCCCGACGCTCTCGCTGTATCTCACCGTTGCACAGGATTTCTCGATTACAGCGCACGAATCGCACATTGAGCGCGTACCTGTCGTCGCCAATTTGCGGCACCACGATCTGGAACCCCTGTTCAATGCGCAGATGCTCGCCGCCGGGCTGGGCGACTTTCCTTTCGCCAGCGAGCTGAGCATACTCTGGCAACTGGCGCAGGCTTGTCTGGCGCGGCGTGGAAAAACCGCCGCCGCACAGGGAGACCGCGATTATTCGTTCCACATCGAAGGCGACCTCGCCGATGCGCAGGCCTGCCACGTCACAATCACTGAGCGGCCGCGCGGCAGCCCGCTCGACACGCTGGTTTCCGAACTGATGATCGTCGCCAACAGCCTATGGGGAAGCCTGTTTGCAGACAATGGAATCGCCGCCATCTACCGTGCGCAAAGCGCCGGCAAAGTCCGCTTAACCACGGCGCCGCAGGCGCACGAAGGGCTTGGCGTCGCACAATACGCCTGGTCATCCTCGCCACTGCGCCGCTACGTCGACCTGCTCAACCAGTGGCAGCTGATCGCCTGCCTGCGCGGCGATCCACCGCCGTTCAAGCCCAAATCCGATCTCCTCTACGCTGCCTTGCGCGATTTCGAACTGACCTATGCCGCCTATGCCGATTTCCAGCGCACTATGGAACGCTACTGGTGCCTGCGCTGGCTGGCGCAGGAAGCGCGCACGACGATCGACGCCACCGTGCGCCGCGACGAACTCGTCAAACTTGACGCCCTGCCGCTGCTCCAGCGCATCGCTTCGCTACCGGCGCTTCCGTCCGGCAGCCGCGTTCGCCTCGACATCGACTCCAGTGATCTGCTGACGCTGGCGCTGACCTGCCGCTACCGCGAGACCTTGGAAATGCCGTCTGACAGCGCGAGACAAGACGAACACGACACGGGCAGCACGATGGACGACGCACCGTCCCCCGAACAAACAACATGGGAGCTGAAAAAACCTCCTGTATTCCTCATGGAAACCGCAGACGTCTGAAGTGAACGATATGAAAACCGCGCCTCAAGAACCCACGTTCACACCGCCCTGGCAGCAGCCAGGCGCCAACCCGTACCTATGGTTTGGCATTGGCGCATCATTTGCCCTGCACGCCCTGGCGCTGGCGGTCAACTTTACCTACCCGGAAGCTTCACGCGCCTTCCGCGACAATGCGCTGGAAATCATTCTGGTCAACAGCAAATCCGCACGGCGGCCGACCGACGCCCAGGCGCTGGCGCAGACCAACCTCGATGGCGGCGGCGATACCGACCAGGACCGCCGCGCTAAAACGCCGCTCCCCGCCTCAAGCGAAGAAAAAGCCGGCGACGACATGGAGCAGGCCCAGCAGCGAATTCAGGAACTGGAAGCGCGCCAGCAACGTTTATTGACGCGCACACGCAGCAAGCCGATTGCGCCGCCGGCCAAGACAGAAAAAGAAGCGGAAGCGCCTTCGACGCCAGCCACCGCGCCGATCAGCGGCCGCGATTTGGCTAACCGCGCGCTGGAAATGGCCAAACTGCAAGGCGAGATCGCCCGCAGCGTCGACGCCTACAACAAACGCCCACGCTTAAAAACCGTCGGCACGCGCGCCAGCTACTATCCGCAGGCCGCTTTCCTCGACGCCTGGAAGCGCAAGGTCGAACGCATCGGCACGCTGAACTACCCCTCGGCCGCCAAGGGCAAAGTCTATGGCTCGGTCACTGTCTGGGTCGTCCTCAAGCGGGAAGACGGCGCGCTCTACCAGGAGGTTGAAATCCGCAAATCCTCGGGCAGCCCCGTCCTGGACAAAGCCGCCCAGCGCATTGTCACCATGGGCGCCCCCTACGGTCCGATTCCGCAAGGCGCAGACGAGCGCTTCGATAACTTTGGCTTCGCCCGCACACTGACCTTCACCCGCGGCAACCAGCTTGAATCGCGGGAAGCCCAATAACGCGGAAGCTTGCCGCCAGGCGCCGGCCCCAGACTGCCATGACCGATCGATACTGTGTTTTCGGCAACCCCATCCGCCACAGCCAATCGCCGCGCATCCATAGCGCCTTTGCCCAACAGACCGGGCAGGATCTCCGGTATGAGGCCATTCTCGCGCCGCTCGACGATTTCGCGGGCAATGTGCGGGCATTCATCGCCGCCGGCGGCAAGGGCGCCAACGTCACCGTACCGTTCAAGCAGGCGGCCTATCAGCTTGCCACGCGCCTGACGCCGCGCGCGGCGCTGGCCGGCGCAGTCAATACGCTGAGCTTTTGCGACGGCGAAATCCTTGGCGACAACACGGACGGCGCCGGACTCGTGCGCGATCTCATCGACCACCTCGGCGTCTCCCTCGCCGGCTCGCGCATCCTGATGCTCGGCGCCGGCGGCGCGGCGCGCGGCGTCTGCGGCCCGCTGCTTGAGCAGCGCCCGCGCGCGCTGACCATCGCCAATCGCACCGTCGCCAACGCCAAGGCGCTGGCCGAACGTCTTGCCGCGCAGGGCGCCATCACCGGCTGCGGCTACGACGAACTCGGCGGGCACTCGTTCGACCTGGTCATCGACGCGACGTCGGCGAGTCTGAACGCCCTCATGCCGCCGTTGCCCAGCGGGCTGTTCGCCGCCGGCAGTCTGGCTTACGCGATGATGTACGGGCTGGCGCAAACGCCGTTTCGCGCCTTTGCCGAACAGCAGGGCGCGGCGCGCTATGCCGATGGCCTGGGCATGCTGGTCAGTCAGGCGGCGGAATCTTTCTTTGTCTGGCGCGGCGTGCGCCCAGATTGCCGTCCCGTCATGACACAGCTGCTGGCGGCGCAATGAGCCGCGGCACGACACGCCTGCTTACCCTTGTCCGCTGGTTCAAACGCGCGCTGCTCGCCGTGTTGACGCTCGTGCTGCTCTACGAAGGCTGGCTGTTCGGCTGGGTGCTCTGGTGGCGCACGATCAACCCTGACATGACGCGCTTCATGGAACTTCGACTCGAGACGCTGCGCGTCAACGATCCCAAGGCGGCATTGCAGCAGCGCTGGGTCGCTTATGAACACATTTCACCGCACCTCAAACGCGCGCTGATCGCCGCCGAGGACAGCCGCTTCATGCAGCACGACGGCTTCGACTGGGACGGCATCGAAAAGGCGCTGGCGCGCAACCGGCGGCGGGGGAAAATCGTCGCCGGCGGCTCGACGATCAGCCAGCAGTTGGCCAAGAATCTGCTGCTGACGCCGGATAAGACGCTGTGGCGGAAGGCCCAGGAAGCCGTCATCACGCTGATGATCGAGACGACGTGGAGTAAGCACCGCATCCTGGAGGTTTATCTCAACGTTATCGAATGGGGCAACGGCATCTTCGGCGCAGAAGCGGCCGCCTGGCACTACTTTGGCGTTTCCGCCACGCAACTTTCGGCGGAACAGGCGGCGCGACTGGCCGCCATGGTGCCACGACCACGCTATTTCGACGCGCACCGCACATCGCCGATACTGGCCGCACGCAGCGAATCCATCCGCCGGCATATGTCCGCCGCGCCGATTCCATAGGACACAGCAGCTTCCTTTGCCAGAATGTTTTTCTGACCCTTTCGCCCCCTTTTTAAAGAGGGCTGCTCAAAGGCTGAAGGGTTTTATGTTTTTTGATGCCCTGAAGCCCTTATATTTAAAGGAGCTCCGGCAGATTTATTTTTTCTGCCCTGTTTTTACGGATTTCAGAGGTGTGTCCCGAAAGCGCTTATAGCAGCTTCCTTCGCCAAAATACTTCGTTGGCTTCGCCTTGCCGTACTGCTTGTACTGTCAGCGGCTTGCTGCCTTGTCTTTTGGCAAAGTTGAGCCGCTATATTTTAGGCGCCGCGGAAAAGATGCCCGCTAGCCCGCGTATTTACGGCGTTTCAGAGAAGGATGCTCGCAAACCCGCGTAAACAGGGCATCCTAGAGCACCCAACCCGAAAACGCCCTATTTATAAGGGCTTCAGAGGCTCCTATCCGGAGACGCGCAATCCACGCGGGTTTCAGCGGTATGCCCTTTCGCGCATACGGTAACAACGGAGAATCCTAAGACCCCCTTAGGCGCAGCCGCAGGCGCAGGGCAGCTTGGCGGGAACAAGTGCTTGATTGTTCGAGCGCAGCAAGTTATCAAGCCCGCCGACAAGCAAACCCGCGACAAGGGAAGTCTGCGCCTGGGGTCGCCTTTCTTTGCTGACTTTCTT